>Ga0116227_10001674_pt1 | contig 50097 bp, 32 predicted proteins | sample S1TSphgellanicum_FD_89693 | JGI IMG/M metagenome (GOLD analysis project Ga0116227, IMG submission 89693) | Host-associated microbial communities from peat moss isolated from Minnesota, USA - S1T2_Fb - Sphagnum magellanicum MG | ecosystem: Host-associated > Plants > Peat moss > Unclassified...
AAATTTCTTTTCTCACCCTTACGTTTGTGTTATTTCTTTTCTTTACTCCCTTTTGTTCTTTTTTTTTTTGCTCCCCCCCCCCCCCCCCCCCCCCCCAAGGAATTGCTCATCCCTACCAACAAGTAAAAATAAATTTCAAATGTTTTGCATTCTAGGCATTTTAGTCATGTTATAAATTTTGGAATGTACTTATCATATTAAATAAACCATATATGGTCAAATTCTTAATGTATGTTATTACTCTCATTAATTAATTAATTTATTGCAAGTTTATTACTCCAATTGATATTGCACATTTTGCAAATCAAACAATTCAAATGATGTGTTACTAGTGTTTGAGCCATTATGCACCTTGATACACAATTTTTGGAATTTGAATTTCTAGATTATGACAATGTGAAGCCCTTCAAAAATATTTTTTTCATAAACTCATATTCGATGTTTAATACATATTTTTCAATATGATACTACAATGCATTTCACGTGTTTAGTTCATTAATCGTGCCCCAAACCCTTTCAAAATGCAACATGTGAGTGAAATTTTCAAATTCAAATTTTTTGACCTACTTCCAATCTATTTTCTTACAATGTCAACAATTGACAAATTTTGCAAGGTTTTTTAAAAGGTTGATACAACTTTTGAAACTTTCAAAAACTTCAACATATCACAGTTGATGCCATTATATAACTAAAAGGACAATTTCATAAGGCATCACTTTTTAAAAAATCTACTTGTCACAAAAATTTATTTATTTATACTTTTCAAGACTATATTTTTAGTATTCTTTTGCATGCTTTCACCCTAAGATATTTCTTCACTAATGTGCATAAAATTTCAAATTTCACAAGGTTTCAATAGGTTTTTTACTTTATCTTTCACAAGGAATTAAGGTATCACAAGGGTATCACAAGGAATTAATGGACATGCGTAGTCAAAATTATTTTGTTGCAAAATCAAGAATTACCACTAATATCACTTTACATACCTAGAGCTACATCATTGAGATGTTTTTGGACCTCTTTTGGAGCTCTTTCCAATTAGCTATTAAAAATCATCCAATAAAAAAAAATGTTTATTTCAAATCCTACTCCAAACATTTAGAACTTTCAAAAATTATGAATTTGTTTTGAGAACCTTGAAAGTGCTTCTGTTGAAACCTATGCACATCCATTTTGCTGCATTTTCGTTGACCCTTGCCATGTCTTGAAATTGCATTCATCTTGATTTCTTATCAAGCTTTCAACCCAAGAAAAATATTTCCAAATCGTTATTAAGACTCAATTATAACCAAAGTTAAACTTGTTAGGTTGACATTCACTACTACTTAAATGTCCTTAAATGTAAAGCAAATATATTGGTGCTACATGGATCACATTTGCCTAGAATTCTTTGTGTCAAATCTTTTACCATGTTCCCCAATCCTTTTCTTGCTTAATAAATTTCACCCTCTTTTCTTTTTTTTTAAAATGCTAAATCAAACCTACATAAATAAATTATTTAAATGTGTCATGAGCCCCTAATTATTCATAATTTAATATCCAACATTTATTGATCTTGGTTTCAAATACCATTTGCCAATATCAATAAAATTGTTTACACTCAAAAATTGATGGTACCTTATCATTTAATAATTCTCTTATGTTTGTTAGAAATAATTTAAATGAAAGTAATTACATTTTGATACCAATCTTTTGCCGTTATAGTTTATTTCATAATAATGTCCTAAAAAGTGAGTGCATAAATGAACTAAGGTAATAATGTTCTTGTCACTTATGCTCAAGTATTCTATCTTCCAATAAAATATCACAAATTTCTTTTGTCAATTCATGTAATTCAATGAAACACAATTCCATGCAAGTTTTTTGTTGCAAAAGATTTAAACACATATGCTGCATGGTAAAGTGCCAACTGTGGCACTTTAAAGAAGGTAGCAATGGGCTCTCTATTGAAAAGCATGGTAATTTAGGGCATGTCACACCAAGAATAATTATCAAAGGTAGAATTTATGACTAATACTGATTATGGCCTAAGATTAAAATGTGACAAATAGAGAGTTATCTTATGGGTTTTACAAGTTGGGGTCTTTCAGTTGAGGACTGATTTTGGACTCATATATGGATTAGATAGATAACTTGTCTTTTATTTAGTTAGCTTGGGTTAAGAGAACATTTAGACATGAATGATGTCAACTAGCTTGACCTTGTTGTATTGGAAACAAACATGAGTAGGGAGGAAAATGCAAAATAATGTAAGAATTCATTCATGAAAGGATGTACATTCTAAAAGACTGGTATGTAGCATAATTTAATAGCCTCAAATTAATGAATGAAAATCCTTATTGAGCGCCTAAATGGAAAGGATGAGAGCTGAAAGTTGGAGCATTAGGTTCCTAATTATTTTCATGTCATATTTTCTTGCATTAGGACTTGTGTGTGGACTTGGGTGTAATGAAACTGCAGGCACAATAACCATGTTCTAGTTGTAAAAGTGCTCAATGGCTCATGTGGACTTTATGAAAGATCCCTTAATCCAAGGCCTCTATGTGTGCTTGATAAGTGGGCTTTTTGGTGTAGCCCACATAAAGACCAAGGATTAGACATGTGGGACATGTGGGTAATCTTGACGCAAGTCATGAAGGTTTCACGCCTTTGTAAGGTGTGTGTTATGGGACATTGTATTTCATGTGATATACCTTTGTGTTAGGAAAGCATTATTTCAAGAATAACCCTCATGAGTTCCCACCAATATTTTTTTGGGTGACAAAACTTAGCCACTTGGCAACAAAGAACAAGGGGTTGTGACTCGTCGAAAGGATTTTTTGGGGCCCCCAGTTGCCATACATTGAGGGAGAAGGGGAAAAAAAAAAGTTGATATCACCATATTTAGACCATAAGTTTTTTCATGGCGCAAATATATGGTGGGGTTTTAGAAATATGTCACAACCCACTATGAACCAGACACATGTTGCAATTATATAGTGGGGTTTAGGAAATATGTTGCAACCCACTATAAACCCGACACATGTTGCAAATACATAGTTTCTACTTTTCTCCCTGACCTATAGCCAAATTTGGCTATAGTCCTAATGTCACAAGATTGAGAAGAAAAAAAACCCCTGGTGCCCACCGATCCTAGGCTACAGGCCTGCACATCAGTTGTTGTCTATATGAAGGTTACATTCCCCACCCTGATTAGTGAAGTTGCAACAACCTATGCTTGGAATGATTGGTGGGTTAACGGATAAACTGACCCTTGGGTACCTCCACAGGGTGAGCCAGCAGTCACACTGGTACCTTGACCTTCTTGAATGAGGCCTGATAGTGGCATGCATATTGAGCCCAACAAAGGTTAGATTTGGGCCCAGAGACCCTGATTTAGTTTAAGCAAGGGTTTTAGTGGCCAAATTAAGCCCTCAAATTGTTAGTTTTGAACTCAGAGACCCTGACTTAGTGTAAGCATGAGATATTTGTAATACTTGGGAATAATTTAAACGGATTTTGAGATTTTTACCATGGTACCAAAGTGGGTGCTGGTTCACCCCAGGCCCTGTTTAGGTACCAATTTGAACTGTGAGTTTGGTCGTGGGGTGGCACGGGGTTTTAGCCTCCTGGCAGTTTTGACTTGAATCTGACAAGTTTGCTCATACAAAAGGCATGGGACAATAAATCCATTCCAAACCTGGCTGAGAATTAGACCAGTTCTAACTGCTTGCTATATAGCAGCTGACAGCCCGCTCACCGAACCTGACAGCCCCAAAGTTGCTGCCAAATATAAGGCAAACATGAGTCAAACAAGATCCAGTTATCCGGTACCAAATTGACAGAAACTGGCTGAGAACAACACCACCACCCAACGCCCTCCTCTCTCAGTTTTGTGTGCATTTTATAGGCCAAGGGTGTCAATGGCGTTGCAAGCGTTCTCTATTTTGAGACGTGCTGTTGCAGTAGGTGAGGGTTTTTCAAGGCTAGGTGTCCTTTCAGGAGGTCTTTCCCTTTCTTTATTTGATATGCTAGGTCCTCCCCTTTCCTTATTTGATATGCTTCTAGTGACAAGAGGGGGTTCGGGAACTTGATGTTCCCCTTGTGGTTCTCCCTCTTAGGTGGTTCTTTTGTCTTCTGGGACATGGGTCCTTCCCTTTTGTCCCTTGTATTCCCCCTTTTTTGGATGCTTTGGTTTATATATGATTGGCAGGGTTTCATCATCCTAGATAGTAGCAACAGCTGCACCCAACTTGATTCAGCTTAGTAGCCTCTGGGCCAAAGTTGCAGCCAAATATAGGGCCAACAATGCTGTTGCAGACCTAAACCCTAAACCCACAGACACACTCACTGTCAGATTCATCACCAATAGTAGGAAAGCTCATAGAGTAAATCTGGTTGGCCATCAAGCTTCTAAGACAACTAACTCTTTCTACACAACAAATTGTCACAGACCCCTAAATGATTCTCTGTTCTGGAAGCTTTGGAATAAGTGCACATAATTTCTGAAATTGGGTTTATTCAGCATCTGGGAGATTACAATTCAGTCTGGAACACACTAGTACTTGGGAATGACCTTATTAGTGAGCTGCAATAAGTCAGCTGAGCTTCCAGTAGCATGACTTTGTCACTGGGGTTACTCACTTGCTTGATTGTGGGTGGTGGTTGTTTCTGTGCCAAATGCAGCTCCTCCTCCTTTTCCCTTGTTTCTGGGATGCTTAAGTTACGTGGGTCAGTAGTACCCTGGCTCACCACCCCCCTCTTAGTGTGTGGAATGACGTACCTCTTGGAGCTAATTATATGAATCAAAACTCACAGTCCTTTTTTTAAAAAAAAATCTACCAGAGTGAACCAAATGTTTTTTTGGGGGGTGAAATTTCACCTTTTTCAACATCAAAAAGGAGTCCACAAAAATTAGACCCAAAATTAGGGTTTTTTTAAAATGTCATTTTCACTGGAGAGCTCTCACAAGTCACATTAGGGCAAGATCTTGTCATCATGAGGATCTAGGGCAGCCACTTGTTGCACAGGGATTGCCTTGACAACTTGTCCAAATCACCATCAATGGCTTAGGTTAATTGCAAAGTCATTAGATGGTGAACATCTAGCCATTCACTTTGGAGGGTGACACCTTCCTTGGATGCCCTCTTCACCTCATAACTTCAATGCATTTTGGCAATTGGTCATTCTCCATTACTGTCAACTTGGCTCAAGTCATTCACAAGTTACAACCCTTACTTTATGTCACAACAAAATCATCTCATAGGTACCTACCATGTGATCATGGGTGATTGATTCTTGTCTTTGAGTTTTCATTGCTCATTATTTGAGTTATTCTCTCAATGCCCATCACCCAATGTTGAAGTTCTATTTTGTTACAACTCATTTCAAGGCTCAAGCTTGCTACGTCTAGCCTCAAACTTGTTACGTGTAAATAACTTGTAACCTAGTTTTTAAAAATTTGTTCCTCAAATTTTAAACTCTTGTTGAATATTCACTCAAATTATTTTAAGACAAGTCACAATTTGCAAGAGCTTGGAAATTAAAAGTTAGATGTGATTTGTGAATCATGAGTCTATTGTTTGGATTCAAATAATTGATTAATGGTTTGGGTTTGGTTGATTGTTGATGCATTCAATTGGCAACAATGAACAATGGACATTGTACAATGCACATTGCAATATTCATGAATCTATATTTTTTACTAGTTGATGCTTGAAAGTCAAGCAACAAAACTAAAATTGTGCATTTAATTGGGATTCAATTGATACTTGAAGCTCAAGCCTCAAAGTAGTTGTTAATTTGTGCACATTGATAATTACATACTGCAAGTGCACATTCATGAATCACACATTGGCACAATGCATTTGAACATCAACAATGAGCATTGTTAAAAATTGAGTTCTTCCTTGAACCCTTACATATTTCAATTCTACCTTTTTTTTTGGGTGTACTTAAAGTTGAATTTGCTTTGGAGTGGGAACTTGGAGCTTGAGGTCCATGAGAATCAAGAGTTTTTGGTTCAAAATTTTATTTATTGTATGTGCATTTTTTTTTGTGTTAGTCACATCATCATGTTTAGTTTTGGTTTGGTAGAGTGGAACGCTTAATATATGTGTCAAGTTAGAATAATGGGGTCAGTTACTTGCAACTTGCAAGTTACTATCCACCATATTCATCATTTGAGAGCTTTTGGATGACACCTATAATCAACCTACCTATAAACATTAATAAGTTTTAACATTTGTTTGAGAGAAGTTTGGCCAATCTAAGACTTAAAATCACCTTAAAGTAGAATCAAGAAGGCAAGGGGGGTTTTGAAATTGTCTTGCACAAACCCTTGAACCTATTCCTTTTTGTATTGAAATGGATATGGATATTAATATTTTGTTTGCTACCTCTAGCCCTCATGTGTCCATGCCTACATATGTCCGTTTAGATCCAGATGCCACTCGTGCCATTGCCTAAAAGAACCTAAACCTAAGAAAGTAAACATTGTCCAAGATGTGTGGTTTATGAAAATTCCTTGGGTTGAAATTGTGTTTGAATATGTTGTTGGCAATTTGATAATAGTTGATGCAAGGAGAAAAAATTAGTCTTCGAGTGGGATTCAATTGAAAAGCATGTGAAGAAAATGAAAAATGAACAAAGGCTATGGATCCCAAGTGTGGTCGTGCCAAAAATGAAACAACATATGTATTCATGAATTGGCCTTCTACTTTTTAGTAGGTTCAAGGTGGAGGTGAACAAGACAACAAAAAAGGGTGATACAATTTGCATAAATGTTTTATGTTGCTCGATAGGGGAAAGCCAATAATTGACTATGAAGATTACACACCCTTGTTTAATTTTTGAAATTGTAAAACAATTCAATAAGCATTGGAGCAACATAATTAGGCAAAAGATTGTTGAGCATGTTCACAATTAGATTTTGATAACTCACAAATTTGTTATTCAAGTAGTTGGTTTGTGGCTACTTTCTTAATAGGGATCCATTGTATAACACATCAAACCAATTTGGTAGTTTTGGCTCTTTTTAATTTGTCTATATGGTGGTATGCCTAACAAATTTGCACATTTTTTTATGAGTCTCCAAAGCATCGCCTAAAGTTTGTTAATGTGGCCCAAAGAATGGAAACAAAGGCAATAAACTACTTTGTAACATAAAGACTTGATGGATTGGTATGTTAGTTTATTGAAATGTGTGCTTTAAAAATGTTGCCTTTTGTTGATAAAATGGGCATTGATTCAACAATTGTGGCTTTAGCAACAAACAATGTGGATCAACTCTACGATGTCCAAGTGATGATTGGCTTGGCCAAGTTATTGCTTATGTTGACTATTGTGCACTCCTTTGTCAAATTTGCCCAACTTTAGGATCTTTTTGTGCACATGATTTCATTATTATAATTTCTTTTCATAAGGAAGATTTGTTTTAGATGTATTGTGATCAATTTTTCAAGTTCAAGTGAAAAACATTGATGATATTATCTCCATGAGATGGATCACATATTTGAATATTGAAATTGATTACTTGACGTTTGAATTAACGAGCAACGCATTTGAAGCAAGGTAAAAAATCATGGCACTTTTGAATTTTCTTTTGCAATTCAAATTGTTTACACCAAGGCAATAATAGAGATGAAATTTATGTGTGCATTTGTAGTTGAAAAGTTTATCTCTAAACTTAACAACCATTCCCTTCCTCATGAATTGATGGATGCATTTGGGGTGGTCTATCCTTAGTACTAGTTGGGCCTTAACCTTGAAACTTCCTTTCATCTACATCTTAATGCAATCAAAGATGCTTATTGTATGCAAAAAAATGTGGCCACCATATGAATCACCAAATCCAAATGCTCACAAAGCCAATTCCACAATCTTGTCTTCATGAATATCATGTTGAATTATTTTTTTCATCTTTCACAAATCCCATAATTTGAACCATGATGGTCAACTTTTGTAATTTTCATGAACTCAAATAATTATGCACATAATAATGCATTAGAAGAGATTTTCTTCCAAAGTCTAGAAAGTGAATTGAAATTCATGGGTTGGTCCATAGCCCATTAAACATTGGAAATTGTTGTGATCTTTTTTAAAAAATTTACAAATCCAAAATATTCACATCTAATATTGCAAGGATCCATGTTTGGGTGAATCTAAGATTTATGGGTTGAAAATAAACCTTTTCAAGATAGTCATATAAATAGGGAAGGTCACCTCACATGCAACCACACCTATGCATCCATCACATCTTGAACAAGAAATTTCTTGTTAAGCTCATCATTGACCTTAGTTGTTGTTTCGTAACATTGTTTTTGAACATGATTGATGGTTTGAAATGGAAGATGCTTCAAATTTTGTGTGTGTACTTTCTCATAATCCCAAAAGAACATAAAAGTTTGTTGAATTGGCCAACATCATGGAAATAAAGGGCTAGTCATGGATTCCAAGGAACATCAAAACCCATTTGATTTCAATGCTACTTCTAACCCCCAAAAAATGTTGTTTAAGTATCATGTTTGGGTTTTTTAAAAACATTGATATGTTGACATTATTGCATAAGCTGCTCATAACTTTATTTATTTTTGCAACTTCGGGATAAATGATGGGGTTTTTTATATCATGCACTTGCTTGAAGGGCTAAATAAGTTGATCAAATTATCATAATCCTAATAATGTCATGTGTGAATTTGTTGTTATGAAGTTATGTTAATTATATTTTTATTATTGGTACAATGATCCTTATATTACTTACATCAACAACATATTCAATATTTATCAAAACTTGTTGAATGAAACATCAAATGTGATGGTGCATGAATGGGCACTTGACTTAAATACAAGGTTGGAGAACTTGATTTTCTGAATTGCTAGCATTTCTTCCATCATATTATGCATTATTGTTGTTTGTAAACATCACTTTATGTGCCTATTACTCACATCCTTAATTTTTCCCACAATGCATGATTTAAAAAGAATTTGGATTGTTAAATTTGTGTGGTGGTTCATACAATGTACATCAACCATGGATGGTGCATAATGATCTTTCAATTGGATTGTCACACCTATTTTTGACATTTTGAAACACATTCACAACATTAATTCTAAATATTATAATTTTAAGTGAAATTGTGTTCTAAATCAAACCACCAAAAAACACCATGGCATCTACCAAAATGCACTTCCAATGATTAGAAATGGCCCCATCAATCACCCATTATAAGGATAGCAATAAAGCATTTACAACCAATTTTCAACCACATATGCATGAATGGAAACCTAGGATTATTGATTTGCAATTGTGATTTCATCATAAGAAAGGGAAATGAGTAACACCATCAACCACAATTTAAGTTGTGTTGACAACCAAATCATGCATGGAAGATGCCATCTTCCAACCAATTATGTTTCACTACTTTGTTTTCGGAATGTTTTTCACATCAAGGTAATAAAGTAACTTGCTCATATTTTTGTAATCGGTTATAAGTCTACCTTTAAACAACATGTGCAAACAAACAAAAAATTATACCCAAATTTCTTTCCTCTTTTTAATAGTAGCATGGCAAACCTTATTAACAATTGTATCCTTCATAGGTGTTACATGTAGATGTTTATTCTTGGAAGGGACAACTCCTTGTTCATATAATATTCACTGGCTTTTTAAACACCTAGAATTGTAAATAATTTTCCTATCACCATACTTCTAAAGGGTCATCTAATTTAGGGGTTAACAACTTTTTTTTGCCTTATATTTTGGTACAAACCTTGCATCAAGTACTTGACACACCTTGCCATGTATATCCACCATTGATTTAGCCTAGGGACGCTTCACATTCCAAACATTTTGAAACAATATATTTTGCTCATACTCCTTGTTCCTCTTATTTTTTCAATATAAGCCCAAATATTTGCATAAAAAAAGGCTCATGAAAAGGGAGAAGGTTTGGGGTTTGGCTTTAAAAGATGTCACAATAATTGATTCGCCTTGAGAAAAGAAACGATGGAACCTAAAGTTTTAGGGAAGTTGCAATTTAGGTGCCATGTTCAAATAACCAATTGAAGGAAAGGGAAAATAACACAAGAAGTAAAAAAGACAAAAGAGGACTCTTGAAAGTTAACTAAACCCTAAAACTCACAAATCATGATTGAAACACATAAAAAATTAGAAGATGAAAAAGGACTCTTGAAATTTTAACTAAACCTTAAAACTCACAAATCCCAATCAAAACCCACAAAAAATTAAAACATAAAAAATGATTCTTGAAAGTTTAATTAAACCCTAAAACTAACAAATCACAATCAAAACCCAAAAAAATTCAAAAGACAAAAAATGACTATTGAAAGTTTGACTAAACCCTAAACTTCACAAATCATGATTAAAACACACAAAAACCCAAAAGATGAAAGAGGACTTTTGATAGTTCAACTTAACCTTAAACCTCACAAATCATGATCAAAATTTAAAAACACTTTAAATTTGTAAGATATTGGAAAATCACATAATGCTCAAGTGGAATTATAAAATCCAAAGTTGAAAGTGATTCAAAACTTTTTTAATGCCCCCCATTGAAAAGCTTGAAAGCATCACATGACAAATCTAAACGTTGTTTGACAATCGACACAAATTTGGACTTCATTTGACAATTGGAAAATCCAAAACCATTAACAACTTAATGGTGAGATTTGGAAAGTTTGAAGATTCCAAGTATAAGTTACAACATACAATAATGAACACAAGGAACTTGGATTTAGAACAAAGCAAATATTGCAAACTTACACTTGCAAGTGCATTGTGCAAACTTCAAAAACAAATTAAGGTTAAGAACTTAAGATTATGTTACATTAATGATTAAAGGATAATGAATTATAATTTGCAAATTGTAATAACCACATGACATGATGCATCATGATTCACCTTGTGTTGAATATTTCACTTTTTGTCACTATAAATTCCTTTGAAAATTACACCCTAAACCCAAATTCCATCAATACCATCATAATTACACAATTTGGTTAGTGGGCCATTGGCAATCCCAACTAGAGGTGCATAGCCAAAAATAGTGAGACAACTTTTTTTGTAAATGACAACAAGTGGCAAAAGTTACATGACATTCATTGCATTTTTAACAAGTAGCTCATCATGTAATGGCTCTGCCTAATGTTATATGACCATGATCAATATTTTATTCCAAAGACCAACTCCTTAAGAAGGAAAATAAAGAATCTTTAGGAATATTTTATTTTTCAAAATTAAATATTCAAAATTAATTAATTGTTTGGGAGGCATGTGCCAAACCTGCCAAGGTATTACAATATATGGAATGTTTGAATTCTAATGTGTGAATATTGAAAACTGAAAACTAAAATTTGAAATTTATATGTGATATGTTTGGAATTTGAAAATTTGAAATCTAAAATATCTAAATTGGGATGTGTGAATACTTAAAGCTGAAAATTGAAAATTGAAATCTTTATGTGAAATGTCTGAAATTTGAAAATTTGAAAATTTGAAAACTAAAAAAAATTAAATTTGGATGTGTGAATATTGAAAGTTGAAACTGAAAATTGAAATGTTTGAATATTGAAAGTTGAAAACTAAAAATTGAAATGTTTGAATATTGAAAGTTGAAAACTGAAAATTGAAATGTTTGAATATTGAAAGTTGAAAACTGAAAATTGAAATGTTTGAATATTGAAAACAAAAAACTAAAATGTCTGAATATTGAAAATTAAAAACTAAAATGTTTGAATATTGAAAACAAAAACTGACATGTCTGAATACTAAAAATTGAAAATTGAAATGTCTAAATAATGAAAACTGAAAATTGAAATGTTTGAATATTGAAAATTGAAAATTGAAATCTCTATATGATCTTTTTTTGTTAATCTTCTCTTTCATAGCAATGATGCATCTACAAATCTTAACTTAATATAACAACAAATTAAAACACCATCACCACCACTCCAACAAGATGACACATGAAAATTCAATCCACATTTGTAGCACCACCTAGAAATCCAAAAAATTAGTCTACCATTTCTCAATTCCAACAACATTCAAAGAGGGATTACAAAACCCTAGAGTTTAAAAACCCCAAAAATTAGTTTGTGCCACACTTGTCAGTTTGTCAACAAAAGAGAACTTTGAGAATGCTAGCAACATGTAAAGACCAAAAAGAAAACCATCCCAATAAGTTAATCATTTTAGAACATTAAGTTGAAAGTTGTAGCTTGATGTTGGGGGCGGAGTGTTGATAAAATGGGATTAGACAACACATGCATCAACAAGAGGAGGAGGGGCCGATAATGATGATGATTTCCCATCATTTGCAACAAGAGTGTCCATGTGTGTAAAACAACAAGGATTGGCAAGGCTGGTCTTCTACTTTTAATTCATAAGCATGAAGGCTATTGACATCCCCAAGCTACTCCCTTTTTTTGGTTGGTGGATAGATGTCATGATGGCAAAGGTTAAATTCTTGTGCAACATTGGAGTAAGGTGCTTTGTTTTGTGCAAAATGCCAAAAAGTTCAGATTGTTGATGGATCATCTTCGTATAGAGGATGTTAAATAGATTTACCATCATGTTTCAAAAATTGAAGATGAATTTTTCTTTTTCCTCTTTGTAACATATGTGAGCATCTTCCTAGTATTCTCTCTAGTTGGCCACAACTCCTTTCTTACAAATGTGGCAAGCTAGTTCCAGTTGTTAAGTATTTGACCTCCATCAAGTTAAATTAAAAGAAATTGGAAAGTTGGTCACAAAGTACCCAAAGATTTTAAGTTGAGATGTATCAAAGGATTTGCATCCAACAATCATGCTCTTAGAAAATCTGGGTATATCACTCAAGGATGTAAAGAGGCTAGTAGTGAGGGATCTAACTTTCTTCACAGACAAGGTAGAAAAGAAACTTGGGCCCTTGGTGGAACACTTACAATAGATTAGAATCCAAAGAAAACACATTGGTGGCCTCTTGGTACAGATACTTATTTTACTTGACAATGATGTGGAGAAGGATTTGGGTCCAATTGGTGATTACTTCAAGAGCATAAATACTAGCACAAATGACATTGACAAGATTGTGATATCATTCCCATGGTTGTTTTGCTATGATCTTGAACAAGACTTTCGACCCACAATATTACATCTTGAAAGTTTGGGAGTTAAGCCACGTTTAATGGGGAAATTTTTTAAAGGTCACCCATAGCCACTGAAAAGTCACCATAATTTTGAATTGAAGAATTTATATTTTTTGAGCTTGGGGCTTGAGCAAAAAGATCTTAGCAAGGTAATCTACAATGTTCCATAACTTTTAGGTTTCAATGTAGAAGAAAATATGGTACCAATAGTCAAATTATTGCCCAATCTTGGAGTGAAAAGGCTTGTGTTTCTCAAGGTCTTAAAAACAAAGCCATGATCTTAGCTTATAGTGTTGAGGGTAAGTTTTAGCCAAATGTGAAGTTTCTTGAAAACATTCAAATTTAGCCAAAGGATAGTGGGAAGTTGGTAACATAACATTCGTAGTTATTAACACAAAACGTGGAGAAGAATCTAAAGCCCATAGTTAACTATTTCTTGGATCTTTAGGTTTCACCAAGTAAGAATTACCATATATGAGAAGCAGGTTGCCCTTTCTTTTAAGGTTTAACATAACAACAATTCTACACCCCAAGTACAGATACCTTGTGGATTCGATGAAGCATTCATGGGCTGAGCTTGTCCAATTCCCTCATGAGTGATGAACAAGCATACGTGGTTTGCTTCACTCATTGTTGATTCCATCATAGCGAAACATGACATGAATGTGAAAAGTTTTGATAGCGACAAAGAAATTACAAACAAGGATGTATAGCTTGAAACAATGTCTCCAAATCATTCATTATTTCATTGTGAAAAAATATATAAATAAAAGAACATAGAAAAAATAATCTTACCAAATCCACAGTCTTGTTGTTGAGATCTTGCAAGTTGTGAAGGCCGTTAACATGGTTATTAATAATCGCCATTCTAGCTAGAGCTATAATTTCAATAGAAAAGAGCTTGGTTGAAGAAGAAAATCCTTTTAGCTTTTACGATGGTTATCAAAACCTACAACGTTCAACTACCTAAAAACCTCATGTTGTGCAAAGGATTTTAAAGTACATCAAGTTGATTGAAATTACAATTGTGCAAGTTCATGGCTCTATGAAAAATGAGTAATGTTTTAGTATAGTGAGTTTTATGAAATGAAAACTTAAGAATCAATTGATATCACATTTGGATGTTATCATTTGGATGCTTGCTCAAAAAATTTATATTTTTGAAAATTTTCCTTATGATCAAGCTATTGAAGAGTGGAAGGTTGTTCATACTTAATATGCTTGACGTTTAGTTGTTTTTTAAAAATATTGGGTAGCAACATTTTTGTATTGAAATAGGGCAATGGGTATGTAGCATATCATTTTTTCTTGAATATTTTTGGTTTGTCATTTGTTGTAATTTTTTGGGGATTTTTTTTTAGTTTTGAAATCTTAATAAGCTTGTTTCAATGTAGCTTGTGCGCATTAGGATGATGAACTTTTAAGTTTTGGTACAATTTTAGATTATGGTGACTTTTGTTTTCAAAATCCTAATCACTTTGCCTTGAACCCTATTCAATTCTATTATGGGGGTTTCAAACATTAGTGTTGTAGCTTTGGCTATTGACATCCTTGCAATAGGGCTTGAATCCTAGCTCTTGGAAGTTGCTGAAACTATTAGTATTAATCTTTTTGGTGTGTTTTCTACTAAAGTTGCTTGTATATGTAGGTTCACAATGTGCTACAATGGGCATGACCAAATTGGTTGGGGTTCAATTCCCCCATATAGGTGATTCTTCATAATTTGAGATTAAAATTTTTTAGGTCATCCATATATCTAAGAATAAAAATGCAATCTCACAAATGAAAAAACTATTATTTATTTGTTGTTACCCATACACCTATTAAAATGAAGGTCACTTGTTAATGTAGAATGGGTTCATGCACAAATTTATGTGCAATAATCTCAGGGGCTTTACTTCTACACTTCTTCGTTTTACAGCGCTTAAAGCACCTTTTCCATCAATAGGTACTCCTAACACATCAACCACACAACTTAACAAAGCTTTTCTTATAGGAACATCCACAATAGATTTAGTGCGTTTGACAATATTTCCTTCTTTAATGGCAGTATCATTACTAAATATAACAATTATTACATTCTCATTTTCTAAAATTAAAACCATTCCTTTCACACCGCTAGGAACTTTTAAAAAAAGGAAACAACTTAAATTCTCTCCTTATTTTGCAAGATTCAACCATTTTGACAACTCTTAGCTTAATATAGCCAAATTGTTGTCCAAAACACCCACTGGGTAGCCAATCAGGCAACATGGGGAATATTGATTTCATAAAAAATAAAAAATTAAATTAAATTATTTATTAAAAAAAATTGGAGCTGATTATTGATTGAAAGCCACTTGTCACTCAATTGTGGATGGATGAACCCCAACTAAGTTGAGATTGATTTTCACCTTGGTAACCTATGTTGTACAGGATACATCCTGTAGATAGGAAGGTGTGTAGGATAATTGATGGCAGCTACTAGATAAGAAGATGCATGTATATGGCTAGTGCATAGCTAAGAGCTAGTGGGTTGTTAATAGGTAGGTAGTGAACACAGAAACTGAGCTAACCACTGTGGTTAGCCTGGGAACTGGAATCCAATGAAAAATTGTTTCCTGTCCAGCACCCATCCATCTCTCATGGTTACATTGGTGACTGTTGGTTCACTCTAGCCATTGTTTGCAATGACTTTTTCCTTTCCCCAACTGCATGTGTGACTCAAACTTTTTCCCCTTGCAGAACCTAGCTATGAAGTTTATTTGTGCAGGTCTGAAATTGCATGCCCAGTTTTCCATGTACCTATTAAACTTCACATGCATTGTACAAGTCAGCAAAATGTCTTGTCTAACTAATGTGGGTACTTAACTAGTTTGCAGCAAAAACTATGCAATGGCAAAGGAGGCTGTACCTTCTGCTATGTCCATAATCTAAATGAATCATGCACATAAACGACACAACATATGAATCTCGTTGAGAACTACAATTTGGTAACTTAACTAGCTTATAAATTCTAATTTTTTTTTGTGGTTTTCACAATAATTTATGCTAATGTTTAGAGTCTATAATCCATACTCACCAGAACCAGAACTACTCAAACCAGCATGTTTTCATTAAAGAACAAGTTTATCTAACCTCAGTTGTAAAGGACATATGAATTCCCCTAATACGAGCAAGAGTTTGTAAATTATGTGCCGGTCATCTCACAATCCAGAAACCAAATGAGTCACCCACATATTGGTGGCAAGAAGAGTGAGCACTCATGGCAGTTTTGAATACAAGAAACTCAATTTTGATCATGATTAAGCTTACCTATTGTTTGCTAATGTTGTGAACTACCGTTTGAAGATAATCATCTGTTCTCCTCCGAAGCTAAATGACAAGAATTGCTAACTGACAAAAAATGGCTGACCGACAAAAATTGATAACCAACAAGATCGTAAATAAAGGATACCGACATGCTCCAAATCAGACTTTGGGACTCATCTTTAGGCTCACCAAAGCAAAATGACAAGAATTCAATATGGTTTAGAGTATCGAATCTCTCCAAATCGTGCAATTGAGCCCAAATTTGGGCCTGCCCATTGGTTCCCACTGAACGCCAATTTTGCCCACTATAAGTTGAGCATATTTGTACAGAAAAGTACTCATTCTACTTTTAAGTCACATAATGGAGAACGCGACACGATGGGTAGCATATCTATAAGTTTAAAATTGTGTTTTTCCTCCCTTGAAAAAATTATGTGGGGGAGGGGGGATCTTGAAGCTCCTAAAAAAAGGTCAGTGATGTAAAAATAGTGGACATTTCCACGTCCCATATGGGCACCAAAGTTATATCACGTTGTAGCTAATATTAAGCATTCAGTGATGGTCCATAGTCCATACTACCCCAGATACGGACAAAGAAGAAGCCCTATTACCTTGGGTGAAGCAGCGCCTAATTGTAACCATGGAGCTTTGCAAGTTCCACATCATTTTGGATGTTGGGGTACAACTCACTTAAGAATTGGGTTCATGCACAATGCGATATTGGCCAATGAACTTTCCCACCCACAATAATTTTCTTTGATAAGAGAGGGTCTGTTGCTTATATTATGGCCAACCTTCCCTAGGATGAAGCTAGGTGCATGGCTGAGTGGGCTTTCACCATTTTGAGCAAGTGGACTCTGAAAAAAATGTTACTTCAGCTGCAATCAGACCTGATCTTAGGCTCTTGTAGTGTTAAGTAGGCTAGCATTTAAATAACATCATGCTAAAAAAAATTGAACCATGGAAAAGTATTTTGTTAACTTAACATTGATTTTAAGCTCCCTTTTATGGGCTTTTGTCTAACATTGTTTTTAAATTCCAAGATTTATACATTTAAAAAAATTTGATGTAAAGCTAACATCCACTTAACACCCACTCACATGAACCCATTCAAGATTCGAACTAAAATTTGATATTAGTTAACATTCTTGATCTGAATGTAACACAAAAAAAAGAAAAAAAGAACCTTGTCTCTTCTAGCATCAACTTAACATTAGGTGTGATATTAGGTGTGATTGTAGTTTTCAATATCTAGCAAAAGATTAACATGAAATGTTTGATCCAAGTATAGCCAAACTAAAGAGATGAGATGAGCTTTTTATGAACTAACAACCCTCACATGGACAAAATGAGGCATTTGGTGTTCAGCTGAAGAGTCAATGAACACTAAGACTCGTGGTCTCTTATGATATCACTCTATCCTAGTACCTACACACTATTTTTGCACACTTGTCTCAATGCATGGTGAAATACCCTAAATAGACTATGATCACCACTTACAACCAAACACTAGCCCACTCAGCAAATCTCATGTTCGAAGTTCGATGTCCTCACAATATGGCTTTACGCTAAGGACAAGGGGCTATTTCATTTTGACTTAGTCTTCTCTACAAGAGACCTAATTGGACATTCCCAGCTTCATTTCCAAATAATGTTTAGAAAATACCCAACAACCCTAAAATCCCCTCCTAAGAACTGTATAGCAATCTACGATCTTTGGAACCAAGCTGAGAATAAACCTTGGGGTTTTTACCATGGTACCAGTGTAGGTGCTGGTTCACCCGGGGGATGACGCGTCAAGCTGAGAATAAACCTTGGGGTATTTACCATGGTACCAGTGTAGGTGCTGGTTCACCCGGGGGATGATGACGCATCAAGGTAGACCAGACTCCTAACCCATTAGGCTAGTCACAAGAGTGATCATGTAAAAAGGTAATGTTGGGTTCACATAAAGAATTTTGCTTCCATAGGGCATATAGGGTATAGGTTATAGGTGCTTGGTTTTAATTTTTTCTTGACTTTTACCACACAACAAGTTTAGGCCAAACTTAGCTCTTGGCAATTTGTGAGAGTCACACACACACACACACATTCATGAAAGTGGGCACCAACAAAAGCTCATCTCATCTCTTTATGGAGATTAAGAATGTCTGGTGCTGCAAAGAATTTGGGAAGCCACATGCAACAAGTTAGTATATGTGGGGAGTTTGCCAAGTGTCAGGATTTGCAAACCCGGATGCTGCAAATTCTTAGACCATAGGGCATCGTGCATCGTTGTGGTGATGAATAAAGTGTGGACAATTCCGATTGTGGAGAAGTTGACCATGCTGTTTGGGGCTTGTATAGGCCAGGAATAGAAGAGGCATGATGATTGGGGGCAGGCAGGCTGTCCATCTTGGGGGCCAAGAACAAACTTTGTTTGGAAGTTCATGGGGACTACTGTATCTAGCCTACAGGATTTGACTTATTACTACTCCTGGACTCATCACCTGCAGGAGAAGAAGAATGTTGATATGTGAACTCAACTTCGAAGTATCAAACGCAAGATTCGAACTAATAAGCTTTACATGCTAAAAGCCAATCACCAAGTCTAAAGAGGAAATTTTCACCAGTGTTGGCCAGTTATTTCTTTTTTTTTCTCATAACCGGCTGGGTCAGTTGTCAATTTTTTTTTACTAGAAAGATTACACCCACCAATTAACAATTTCATTGTCAAAGTAATACCCTATGGTTATCAATTTATTCAACTATTATTATTTTTTTGTATCAACTACCAGTTATAAATAAGCATCAATTCTCAAATACTCACCTTGAGAATCGTCAATTATGTGCATTAAAAAATCTGTTTTTGTGTTTTCTATCATAAACATGTTTAGGGTTTTAAAGATTTAATACCTGCTTGGATGAAATTCCAATCATCTGGGTCGGTTATTAAAACAATTTAAATTCAATATCCAGCTGGGAGCTTATCTACCAGTTTTCAAACAAATCAACAAGAAGCTGGTAGGTTATTGCTACCCAGCCCTAGACCCTGCTGGTTACCTGGGTCAAAACTCAAGAACTGACCAACACTCGTTTTTACCTTCCGTATGTGAACCCTTTGATCAAATGAGCAATTTTTGACCTTCCATTTTAGAAGAGAGTCCTTAACGATCTCATACTCCAGAACGTTCATTCAACACAAGCTCAACAAAAAAACACTCAGATCCCCAGCTGTGCTTTCCATGTGGATCTGAACTCTTTACAATACCTGCTGGTGACCAATGGACGTTTACTACATAACATGATTTTCTTTTCTTCCTTGCTCATTCCCAATGTCCTTACTGTTTCCTAATGATTCAAATAGAGTTCCCAAAGCTGTTTCCAAAGTTCCTTATTGTAGTTTACAAAGTGAATGAGAACTAAGTACTTTTGGATTTCAGAATCAAATTCTGACAAGATGTGTTCTTCTACTCACTTCAAGCATGGAAGATGAGTATGTGTAATTTGAACTTCGAAGTGGCTACAAATCAGAATTGAAAGAAAACTACAACAACACAAGAGAAAGTTCACTTGAAGTATGTCAACCAAGGATTGCTAAAGTATAATAAAGACACACGAATGAAGCAATGGATGACACATGATGCGTGGATGGTGGGTGGACAAGTAAGCTAATTGATGGTCTTAATGGTGCCATTTTCAAACATCATTGTGGTCCCTAAAAGTTTAAAGAGTGTAAACAGTCCCTAAAGATATGTATTTAAACACATATCTTTGAAAAAATTGTAGTAGTAGCAATTTTATCCTAATAAGTTTTGCTGCAGTTCTTCATAATTATGTTTAATTTGCGCATTTGTGATTTCCCCAGTGAGGGTCATCTTTAGAGATAGTGAAGCTAATGTTTTGCTTCATATGGAAGACTAAAATGTACGCACAATCTACATTAGTCTTACACATGAAACAAAATGACAGAATTTTGAATGGATTAAAATTCTTTCCAAAAATGCAACGTGTGAACATTCAAATGTGAATATCTCATCAAACAATACATCTCAATCCTCATGAGGTTTAGAGACGTCATGGAGGGTAACTGGGAATCCATCTCATTAACCATCTTAATTCAATTTTGACAAGAGATTGACCTCTGAAAACAAGGTATCTAGTGATCCAGTACATTACTTCAAGTACCAGCGGTTTTATGACTTGATAACTTAGGGAATTGTGAGGTATGTGCAACTGAACTATACCTGAAGTGACCGTTATGTTGCTCCCCTCAAGTCATGGACATTTCAGAAGATGTACGCATCAGCAAGAATGAGAGGTGCAAAGCATCCCACATACATCATTGCATGGTATAGAGGATATCCTGCAGATTACATCCTCACAGTCTGCTCGAAACTCAATCAGGCAAGATCACTGAGATTTGAATCACCATAGTGGACTCATGAGCTAGAAATTCTATATTCTAGGGACTCATGGGTTTCTCATTTCTTGGATTCGCTAAAATAGGTAGTTGCAGCAAGCACTAAATTCAAATTCACCCTTTTGCACTTTGTATGCGAACAAAGCCAACCAGCAAAATTGATGAGGAATAGATGGACTATGAATCTCAGTGTTTTTCTTTTGTCAATTTCGTGATGTGACCAAAGTGCCAATGATCCACATGAAGATTTAGCCAAATTTGGTTACAAGATAAAAATTGAAAACATCTTTTTATATTTTTGGCTACATACATGAAGCAAGTATAGAAATCTGGCGATTTTTCTTGAATTCTGTTTGAATTTCGGCTATTGAAAATCTCAAAAAACACTTGATTTTGGCACTTTTAATTTTGAATATAACTTCTTGGCCATATATAGCCAGCGAAAAAAAAGGGCTGGCTCTCATACTACTCCTCCTTTGGCTCCTGTGAAGTGCCTGACAAACACTCCTGATGTGAATAATTTTTTTATTTCAGAAGTTTTTTCTGCACCCAAATATATGTAGATTTTGACGAGGCATGTCAGGTGCAGTGATCCATCACTGTTCAAGGTCGAGGATTGCATGAGAGAACTGTCAGCTTGAGCTCTGCAGAACTGGGTTGAAGTAACAAACAATGCCGTGCACCTAAAAGCTGATAGTTCACTATTTGAAGCAATGTGAGCAGTGAGCAGTATGTCAAGTTCACTAAAATTTGTCATTGAGAATCTGGGGATCTAAGAGCATATTCGAGGATGAACTCTAGAGAACCCCACCCCCAGGTTCCACAATCCCCAGGTCAAGATCTCCATCTCAAAAAATTGTTCATCATATCAGGCTCCCTGCTACTGTTGTGTACCTCCTCTGGAAACCTCTTCCAAATCCCACATATGCTCTAATTCTTCACAGAAACGGCCAACTCCTGTCCATATGCACAAACGTTATGCCATCCAACACATACACTGGCACTAAAGAAAATATATTTCCACATATAACAGTCCTTTCTTCCTTGTGGACAAGATTGTTTCGGCCACCAAGCACTTGCACCACAATGGGAAATGAAGAAAGCATTTTCTGTTGTATGTGGGTGTGCTTATCCACACACACACACACATATATATGCAGATCTCATGATACGTCAAAACCTGCCCTAATTTTTGTAGTGTATTTGGACAACCATTGTCAGGCACACCAACCCAGCGACAAACATCCAGGATGTTATGAAATGGAAGAAATCTTCCAAGGTGTGGTGGAAGTGCACTCTCTCTGAAAATTAGGGCAGGTTTTTTTTCCCTGGAGAAGGGTAGAGCCCTTGGCCCTTCCTTGTTTTTTGGTGCCTGTCACTTAAGCTATCGGCCTCATGTCTAGGCACCTAAAAATTCTCTTTGCTCCCAGGCTCTACCCTTCTCCTATACATACTTTTTACACACTCAGCAAGCCGAATATCTGCGGTGGAAGGTACCAGCCAAGTTGTACTGAGATCTTCTGACCAGCCGAAGGTACCACCCAGCCTGTCACTATTTCTAAAAAGTGAAAAGTCCCAGCTCTGCTATACGGAGGAAATGGACCTGAGTATACGCCCTTCCGTGATTTTCGACCTGTTCCCTCGGCCTACTGGCTTCGGGCACAAATCTCAAATCATGAAAGGGCCTGAGTACAGGCCCTTCTCCTAAACTTGTTGTACTCTGGCACACTGGGGAAAGAAGAAACTGCCTGATGAATGAACACCTTAGGCCTGAAAAGGAAAAAGAAGGGTCCTTGCTTGAAACCAAATCTACCAAATCTTTGGCAGATAATGGCAAAATAGGAAAGCCAAAGGAACATATCATCCTTGGGAAACACACCACTGTGACAAAATTATGTTCCGTGTGGCTGAAGAAAAATAGTAAGCCACTAAGCTTTCACTGATTGGTATTCAGAATAGTGAGCAGGCTTATATACAGCCAGCATTTAGCATGTGCTTTAAACTATTCCAGGTCTAACTGGCTGTGCAGTGATGCTCTTACACACAGGTTTTAGGGTTTCGGTTTAGGGTTTTGCTCACTTTGAGGCCTGGACCTGCTGCCAATCTCTCCAAGTTAACTACCCACAACCCCTCCCCTGGTTAATCAAATCTGTGTCTTCTGCAGCAATTAGTAGCAATAAGTTATCAGAGGCACATGTCCCTTTGCAATTGGCTCCTCTCCAAACAAGGTTTCTCTTTGCTCCCATGCCTGAAGAACCTCTTTCTTGAACACAGGCTGTTCCTATTATCTGTACCACCTTTACCCAACGTGGTGCACATCTTGGGAAGTGAGCTTTTAGCAACCAGTAAAGCACTGGAGACATTTCACACCCTAGCCTAGGGTCAGCTTCCACATGGACAAATTCAATAATTATTTTTTCAAAAATTCAATTCTCTTTTAGATTTTTTTAATATTTATTTTTTCATCATCTCCAAAATTCTACTATGGTATTGTCATATTAGTAGGTAGTGAAAGTGTTCAGATCATAGCTTTGCAATAATTATGATCTCTTTCAACATGTCAGCTTTATATTTTCTCAAAAAATCATTTCAATATTTGAAGGATTGTGTAAGATCTTACACATTGTGGTGAATGATTATGCCGGTTTTTTTTTTTTCCATGTTAAAAAGTAGAGTAAGTTGGGTAAAGGTTAATACTTTTCATATTGTTCATAATCTTCCACAGTAGAAGATTATAATTCATAAACTTCCAATGTAGAAGATTTTGATTGGATTGTCATAATCATTGACCACAAATTTTAACGTAATGGAATAGGGTCATGGTTGCCCATTATGTTGGGCGCCTTGCTTGTCTCACCCTAATGGCCTTGCCAAGGGCAGCTTACCTAGCATAATGGGCAACCGCTTGCCCATTCCATAATACATTTAGATGTTTATAAGTAGGCATAAGATCCCTTTATTGGAGTAAGATCCCTCCCACTCCTAATGCCTTGTGATCTATGTATGTCTAGCTAAGGTTTTCCTTGTGCTTTATAGTGGGTGAAGCCTACATGTGGGGGACATTTGCAAAATGCAGGGCTAACAAGGTTAGACATGATTACCATTTCGTCCTAGGCCCTTTATATTGGGAATGGTCCCACCCTAGGGCTTTACCTTACACCAAGAGCCTTCCCAAATCCCCAAACTTCATCAATCCTACCAACTCCCCCACCTCTACAAGCTTCAATGATTGCTAGATTTGCACCAACTTTCTCCAACCTTCAAAGTTCTTCCATTTAAAATTTTCTTTTACTTTATCAACTTCAAAATGTCACCAACCTTTCTAAGATCCCTCAAACTTCCTTGGCTCCATGTTTTTCCTAAGCCACTTGCCCAAATTTCACCTATAAATCACATCCATCCATCTACCATGAATAGGTAGGTATCCATTGTTTAAGATTGTAAGTGACAACAATCTAATAATGTGCATTGTTATGAGTATGACTATTATGATTACAATTTGTCAAATCTCATCATTCAAATCTTGATGGTTACATCACACATCCATGTCCATGTGGATCATCATGCTCATATGATGTTCAATGTTGTATGGATTCTAAGGTTCACAACATGTGGCAACATCAATTGAGGTTTGTTGTCCAAAATATCCAAAGATCTAATGTAATGATCATGATCACAATAGGACTAATGAATGCATATTGTCATTTTCTTTTTTTTTATATACTATCAAACCATATGAAAAAAATTATCAACTATAAAAGATAGGCCATAAAAAACTCCTAAACACATTAAGATCTTTTTAATTATGGAAATCAAAAGAGTTGTAGGAGTTGCATTGGTAATTGGTAAATTGCTCCTCTCTGTATTCATCCCTTTGATATTATGCAAAACTTAACCAAACATCATGGTCTTAAATGTTGCAATTGGTTTTAAGGAACACCTTCTAAAACTTTTATTTTTACCATCTCCAACATGGAAATCTTTTATGAAGATTATATATTGTCCCAAAACTAAACAAACTAACCATCATTCACCTACTCTAATGCTCGCCTAGTTGGTGGTTTATTATTTATCTATTAAAGATGTAGTTTGTTTGATTTGTTAGTCATGTTGAAGTCTCCAAAACCATAATGCCCCTTGTTATGGACTTGGTACCCTTGGAAAACCTTTGATAAATGTTTGTGCACCAAGGTCATTTTCGAAATTTACAATGAAAGAGTTATTGCAAATTGAATAATTTTATCATTGAAAAGTTGATAAACCAATATCAAAATGTTAGCGAAATATGAAGTGCAATATCAATATTAATGAAAAAGCCATTGATGAGTGGGATTTTATGGAGATGATTTTTTTTAAAAGACCCTAGGAAGGGGACATATTGAATTTTGAGTTATTTCTATCATTCAAAATTAATTTCAATTTTCAAATATATTTTTGGACCATTGGTCTCTATTGTCAATATCTTGTTCACATTTGGACCAAGTACAAAGTGAAGTTTACACTTGGAGGTTATTATTATAGGCCACACTACTTTGCACGAAAAGAAAAAATATATTTAAAAAGATGTTCATGAAGGTTATTAGGTTTTGTTTAAATACATTCAAAAGAAATATGATGAGATGTTGGTGAAATGTCCATTAAAGTGCAACACAAGACCACAACAACAAGTCCCAACAATGATGTTTAAAACCAATACCTTTGTTATCATTAATATATTCATGTGTTGTATTATTTAACAACAAATAGAATGATTTCAAAATAAAAAGGAATCAAAGGAAATTGATAGTTGAGAGGAAGTGGAGAAGGGGTTAAGGAACTTAGCTTGGCAAACAAGGAGGATTTCAAAGGTCAGAACTAGAGGTAACAGTGGACCAAAAAAAAAATGGAAGAGAACTTTTCATTTAGGGTTAGTTTTAATTTTTTTAGCCTTGACCTAGTGTTTTGGTTTTGGTTAAGGCTTTTGTTTCATCTTAAACTTGTGTTCTAGTGGAACCTTTGGGATTTTAGTGAAATTGACTGCTAGACTACAACTTGTGGGCATCAACATGTCAAAAAGAGCTTTAGACTTTTTGTAGGTTTTTTCTAAATGGTGTAGGTTTTTATGGAAGATGAGAAAGTATAATGGATTTTTAGGTGTGTGGGCCTAAATTTTGAAGATAATATTCTTGGTTCAAAAGTTTGTCAAACAACCCCAAAAACAAATTAACATTTTTTTCTCTCAAGATTTGTATGATCCCAAAAAGAAAACACAATCTAAACTGAAAACAAGTAATCTAATGATGACGTTTTAGTGTTGCATTACAGTAACGGCAACAAATGGACAAAACGAAGAACACAACCATAGATGAAAAAAACTAAGTCCCCCTTTCCTTTTTTTCATTTGTTTACATTGCCATAAAAATGAAGGCAACATAAAATACATATCTTGTTGGGTCACCTAACCAACCAACAACACCATGGTATGTCGTACAAGCAAACCATCATTTCAAATTTGTTATACATAATTTCTAGACTAGATTGGGATCCTTGTGAAGAAAGTAATTAGTCCACCACAATCAATTTTTAGGAAATTTTTGTGTGGCATTACTTGTTTTAAGTTTTATAGGATTAGGAACAAGAAATGAAACCTCTAATATTTTGGTATTAGGGTGTCTAGGTTGTGTTGAACCCAATACATTAATGATCGTGCCAAGCAAGCTTACATCAAAACTAAGGTTTAGCTTTAGCATAATGCCCTAGCTAGGGACCCCTAAGCGATTTCCTATCTTTTTCCTTTCGATATGTTTAGTCTTATGTAGTTGGATTTGTAGATTTAAAATTGCCTTATAGTAGTAAATAATCTTCTAGAATGTGGGGCATGTGCTCTTAGTAGGCCTCCTTCCTCATGGGCACCAAACGTCCCATGTACCCTAATTCATCATGTTTCATCGAACCTCATAGTTCCCATCACTCATTTGTTTTATCATGTGCCACCACAAACTTAATGTCCATCCCATCTCCTATGCAAACCACACACCACACACTAATTCCCCTTCCCATTCGAACAAACCACACACCACTTATTAATTCCTTTTACCAACCCCCAGCCTTTCATAGGAATGTGGGGCCCCAACCCTACACTTTCTTAAACCCCCTTGATCATGCACACGTATGACCTTTTCCCCCTTCCATTATACCAACCCTTCTAGTTGCCCATGATTAAACCTCCCAACCTACTTTCATTTCCTCAACACATTCACAACCTCCACCTAAAATATGTTGCCCCACATGTGGGCGCCAATTTACTAGTCAAAGGTTAGTTCATCATTAATGTTCATGTCAAGCATCTAATTCGTTTAATCCAAATTCATGTGACCATCCCAATTCAATACCCTCCCTTGCTCCCACATGCATGCATCAAGTTGGACTTGGGTTTTGATTTTAGATGTTTTCGGGTCTGTTCATTTAAGCTTTTGTCGTCTTTGATTGTGCAACCACATCCCTACCACTCTACGGCATGATGTACAAATGACATTTCATTTTCCATTAGATAAGTCGGTGTAGGACCTTTATGATGTGGCAACTTGGCACTTGTTCCTCTTGCTACCCCCAATGGTGTCTCATTTTGCCCTTTTTTGGTGGGGCAATAAGGCATAGGGGAACATAGATTTGCTTAAAAGGCTTTTTAGTAGGTGACTGGGAAAATTTACAAGAAATGTTTTTTTTGTGGGCCCAAACATTGGCAATGAGTTCAAGCTCAGTGCTTCTTCCCTAAGATGATTTTCCACTTTATAAACGTTTTCTTCAAAGTTTAATTCTTGGACATGCAAGGGAATACTTTAGAGCAACTTGTGCCTTAGCACCATTTTCCTTTACGCCCATGTCCTCTGACACCACCTCAGTTTTTGTTACACTACACCTTAATCAAATGGCTACTTCTTGCTTTTCCTAGAAGATTATGAATTAAACCAATACCTCTAGTTTTCTTTTGATTCCTTCAAATTGGCATTTCAACACATGCCCCATCTATCGACAAATGATCCTTTTGGGATGGTTTTTGAATTCTTTCAAAATTGTTTTCACCCAAAAGATTTAGTAAGTGGATTTTTTAAATTATTTCAACTTTGTTTTCATATCATTTAGGGTCACATTCCACCTTAAATTGCACATGTCCTTAAAGCAACCTACCTTTTAGCCTTGACCAAGCCTTCATGTGGATTTCGTCCCATTACAGTGAGGGAAACATTATACTGACTCACAAGTTGCGCCTTATGCTTTCAATTCATGACGCCTTTGTAACACATTTTTCCCTACACCAATTCAAAGTTGTAATTAAAGGTGGTTATGAAATAATAATCCACAACATCAAGTGCACCCTGGAACTTCACTTCAACTGAGTTGTTCTCTAATAAATTTGTAATGTTAAAAGGGGTCATATTTCAAAAACTCTGTACAAAAATTGGAGACATGATGCAACTTATTCCTTTTGTTCATGCATTCTATGCATTTGAGTCTCCCTTGTTTTATAGTCATCATAATTGTGAAAGTGAAGTCATAGTCATCCCTTCTACCATGGGAACCCATCAAGGTCATCCCTTGGGAGGGGCATTATTCATTTAGCCCACTTTAAGGCTTTGCGTTTTATAATTAGTCATTTCATTTCTTGTCTATTTCCATCCATTGTAGATGACATTCACATCATAGGTCTCCCTTTTATTGTATCATCTACATACATATGAACATTTTTAAACTAAAATTTGTGCAATAGATGTTTCTATTTAACTTCAAAAATGTGTAGCATCGTCACCCTTTAGCCTATAGCCTAATTTCAACACCCCATTCTAATTTACCACCCCCTCCAAAGGAATCAAAATCTTGGGGGTTCCATTGGGCACCTCACATTCACATCATTTTTCATTAAAAATGCCTTGTTATAATATGTTCAACATGTGGCCATTCTCCTTAAAATGGATGATGTTCAAATAGCCTCTAGAATTCTAACACACTATTTCGTGCAACAACCATCATATTTTTTATGATGTACACCTCTTTCTTCCACCTTCATAGAGTTCCTTACTTCTTTTAATTCCTCATTTTTTCAAATGTTCGGATGCCTTTTGGGTCCAAGATCCTTTGATAGCCCAAAACAACCTTTAGCCCATAAACAAGTTTTTCTCTTGATAACTTTTGGTGGCATCAAGTTCATACCAACGTCCACCATCACCCTAGTAACTTAATTAAGGAGTTGAGCTCTTGTAACTTCAATCATAGTTGTTGGGTTTATGGTTGATCAATGTCCCTTCCTTCTTGAAGCCTTAGTATGAGTTGACAACAACACCTTCCCTTTCCAGCAACATTTCAAAACATGTGATTTTTTATTGCCCCCAGCTCATGTGTGTTTTCTTCCTTTTGATCAACTCATCAAGTTCAACTTCAAAATTCCATTTTTGCACCATCATACCCTTTTTAGCATGGTCTCCAACAAAATATTTGAACCCATTATGCTCAAATTTTATCATGTTCTAGCCCAAGGGCAAATGTTTGGTTTATAATTTGACCAATCTTCTTAACCTTTTGATTAACTTCCCCAGTCTTTTTCCACAACACTTTGAACACAACTTGGACCACCCATCCCTCAATTATAGATATCTTTCAATGCATGTGCACACATCCCATCGACCTTATGAATATCCACCTTTTATGTTGTGTTCATGGCAACAAGCGCCCATGAACTCTGTGACACCTTTGTTGCCATTGTGCGTGGTGATGGTGTTAGTTTATATCTTTTGATTGAGTTACATGATTTGGGAAATTCATCAAATTTTGATTTATAATTGTTTGTTTCCCCAATGCATATTTTGATCTATTGCTAATGGCACTTGTATTTCACATCCTCCCTCCTTAGATTCATCAATGTTTGACCAAAGTAATTTTTAAAAAAACTAAAGCAAATAAAGACCTTTCTATACAACTTTGTAAGTGTGTTGTGTGATTTCCTTTTGGGGGGGAAGGGGGAGGGGACTCTTTTATAAATAAAAAATTTATGTGAATAAAAATACAAGGTTGCATATTGTATTTAGGGCTTGTGTTCAACAATAATTAATTTTAAAGAAGGCTAACTAAAAAGAGAAAACTAAAAACCTAAAAACTAGAAATAATTTGTCAAAATTTTAAAAAATTGAACCCAACGCAAAACACAAGATAACTTTGAAACTTACTATTGAACTTAGCATAATTAATGAATATTTTTGAAATTTTGAAATATTTATATTAGGGTTTTCAAACCTTTTTTAATTAATGAATTAATATTTGTCAAACATAAATCTTAGGTACAATATATTAATTATAGAGTAGAAATTATAATTCAATCGGTTCTGTAATATGATCATGTTTATTATCTTGACCAAAATATAATTAATATAAGACCTATGCAGTATTCCCATGTATGGGGTAAAATAAGAAAAAATAACCTTTGCCCAAGAAATGCTACTTTGACCTACATGCTACATATGTGCTTGTTGTTCTTTGAATATTCTCTTGTTCAATGATTGTTTGCTTCATATGTACAAGTATGTGGGTAAATTCTAAAACGTTTATCACTTTAATTAAAACAAAAAATTCAAACATTTAAATATATGATACCAAAGTTCAATGTAAATATAAAGATTAAATTAAATTTAGGGTGCCTTAAATATGAATACTAAGAATTTATGTAATAGTAAAGTGAGAAAAATTTAAGCTCCTTCACATAATATTCTCAACACCCCCAAACAATACCCTCTTTGATTAAAGTAAAGTAGTGTCAAATTTTAGCACAAAGTGCTTCTCCCCTCCTTGACAATCTATCTCCTGCACCCCCCCAAGGACTTATATTGACCTCTTTCTGTTTAGCATGTATATTCAAATGATATCGTTTCATTCTTCAAAAAAATTCATTTATAGTATATGTTAGCTCATTAGTTAGGGCATGTGGCATGCTTTAATATGCAATTCACTAATATTTCTAATGTAATGGGGACATAATTATCTTTATAGTCAAAATATCCATCCACATAATGAATGGGGATTTAATTGTTATGAACAATTGAATCTCTTCAATGACAATAACTCTAGTGTAGAACAAATGTAAAGAAATTTACATGTGGCAATGGATTCCAACTACATCATTGGTTTTATAAATAAATAAATATTACACATCAATTTTTGGCACTTGCATAACCAAGCCATGAAAAGCATTAGGGAGAAAATATTTTACATGTCTTTTGGAATTTTCTTGTTAAATTTTTCCTTCTTCAAATATAATGATACATCATGGGCTCGCCTTGCCAACTTTACCCCATCAAATGAAGCATTGACATATTGATTAAGCCTATCACCAATTCACCCTAAAAACGAATTCAATCCTTACCTTGGACTTCACAAAGTTCTTCAAAGTCTTTCTAATTCCAAAGTTAAAAAGACAAAAAATTGAGCCTATTGAATGGTTGGGTGTGAATTTAGTGATCCACCAAATGCACCATGCAAAAGAGTCAAAACATTTTCAAAGGAAGCTCCATCTAATACCTTTCATGTTGTAATTCCTAAAGTTTCTTAGTGTCCAACTTGCCTTCAATGGCCACACATTATCCTCATCTCACTAGGGCATTTGCTAACAACAAGTTTAGACATAACCTTCTAAATAGGTTGGGTTGACTCCTAAAACCGAGACAACCGACCTTCATGATGTGGATTTAACTTCAATATCCCAAAGCCATGATTCCAACAAGTTGTAGTCATAAGGGCCATTGAAAGCACCTAGGTTTGGCTGGTAGCTTGAACCTCGTTCCACATGGCATCCCAACCCTGAACGTATTTCCCAACTTGGTGAAATACATGTTTCACTTTCATTGAAAACATCGATTCGTCAATAGTGACCCTGAACATTTTTCCCAACTTGTTGTAATACATCTTTCACTTTCATTGAAAACATCGATTCTTCAATAGTGAAAAATGCATGCGCATGTATTTCTTTATTATGATGCCAAAAAGATGACCCACTTCAAGGTCATCATAGTCATCATGAAAATCCTTTTGAATAATGTGAATCCCATCATGTGAATCCATGTGCAACTTGTCTTATGTGACTTCACCATGAGAATTGTTAAATTCATGAACAATTAAACATTTCTTCATGGTCTTCCATTCACGCAAATGCAATGACCCTCTTTGGTCATCTAATAACCATGGGTTTTTTTCTTGCGTGGGTTGTGTAATGATCTCAAGACTCTTACATACCATGGGTTCAAGTGGTGTCTAACTATGCTCATGTCTTGTGTGCTTGCCTTCTTTGACCATCATTCCAAAATGTGCGTTTATTTTTTGATCAACTACTAACATAAATTGTCTTCTTTGCTTGCCTTCTTTGACCATCATTCCAAAATGTGAGTTTATTTTCAGATCAAAGTACTACCATAACGAGAGTCCTGTCTCAAAATCAGAGGTTCTTGATTATTAGGAATCTCAACCAAATAGAACATGTGAGACCATTTTCCACCAAGTCAAAAGGATTATGTCCAAGTAAGTCTTGAGAAGAAGGAGATTGATCAGCTGGGTTGTGTCTGAATTAAAGAACATTATGTACCACTAACAGTGGAATCAGAAGATAAATGTGAGAAGAACTAGAAGATAGGAACTGTTGTCTGAATTTAAGAACATTATGTAAATTAAGTTCTGTGGAATCAGAAGATGAAGTGGAGAAGAACAAGAAGTTGGGTAGTGGCCAGAATTCATAGGTCTATGAGCTCAAGGTCTGCTTGCTTCAGGATTGTTTTGAAACTCTGCTGCAATTGCCCTGCAATGCCAAACATGATCCCAAATTGTCCAAATCATCTGCAGCAGAAGTGGAAGCCGGCCTCTGAGGTTCACCAAATATGATGCATGATTGGAGCAAGCCATGCATCATACACTTGATGGTAACTCTTCTTTTCAACAATTGAGACATCCTTGCACAGATGTCACTGCTTATGTTGTGAAGGAATACTGAATGCTAGCCAAAGCCCTTAAAACCTAATTCATGACTGTACTTTGAGAATGTAATTGAATTCTGATACAGTAGTGTTGACAGTGAAACATCCCATCAGCAGTGGTGGCAAATGCAGTTGGACGCTTGCTTCTCAAACCAAGCTTCAAATTGCACCAGCCACATCTGCATTGAGAAACAGCCTCGGATGGCCAATTCTCCTCAGAGGCTGTTCCTTGCTCTGCTTTTAACCCAATTCCCTGAGAAATAGAAAATGGGTCATGCTGCGAGATGATCCAACAATGCTTTCTTTTTTTAATTTGTAGGGTTACTTGAGTGTGTATCTGTGTGGAAAAGTGCCCTGGGCAATAACATGTACAAGCTTGCATTACCTCATGCATGTGCTCCCAGAAGAATCATCCATTGCACTCATAGTGCTACCTGCTGAATCTTCTCTTTCCTTTTTTCAAGAATTTTTTCTTCAGAATTTTATTGGTTTTTCTCCCACACAACCATAAAAACTTGGCTCTGCCACAATGTGTTTGAGAAATAAACTATGTTTTTTTGACCACCAACAACACTATTCTGCCAGGTTTATGGCTGTACAAAATCTACTCTCCTCCATGGTTCTCAAGTCTTACAATTATTATTAAATGGACGCACCCACAAGTTCTTGGGAACATTTAGGTGGATGTATTGAAAAGATCATGTTGCAGTCTTTTAGGTAGCATCCCAGAACGTCAAAGATATCTCTAAAAAAGAATTCCCTTCCATTCTTCACATTTGACAGGTCTGTTGAATGATGACTCAAGGACATCAATTATTTGTGGGAGTTTATTCGTCCATAGCAGGGACAACAAGAGTTTCTCTTTCTCTTTCAACCCTGCAAGACTCTTTCTTTTCTGAATTATGCACCTCAATATTCATGCACAACCCAACACATGTTCTGGCTAAAAGGCCATGGTTCCACATCTGATTTCAGGTCTATCACTCAAAACTGTATTGTACAACCTTTGCTTCTCAGTGGTAATAGGAACTACTCCTCAGACTTCTACTCCCAGTCATCAAGGTGTGTCACTAATCCACCTGCCTTCTTCAGCTCCATTCAGTTGAAGACAACAAGGAATAGGAGCAGTAGCCCAAGTGACGGGCACTGAAAAACAAGGAAGGGCCAAGGGCCCTACCCTTCTCTAGCATAAAAACCTGCCCTAATTTTCAGAGGATGTGTGCTTCCTCTGTTCTTCCTCTGCTGTGTTCTTGCACCTGACAATGGTTGTCTAAACACAATACGAAAATTAGGGCAGGTTTTTACACTAGAGACAGTAAGGGGGTCAGATTTCAGTCTTTAAGGACTCTGATGTAGAACCTTGCAGCCTGACAAAATCCAACTGTCTTCTTCAATGTTACTGCCTCAGATGGTCTTTGCAACCAAATTTGATATGAGCTCACAAACATTTGCCATGCACCACACCACTATATTGGAATTGATGTGCTAACTTGTTGCATGCATCACCAAAGTTTTATGCTTATTGTTTGGCATCCAGTTTGAATAAGTGGGACTGGGTCTCGAATTGGAGCAGTGTGGATTGGGATGTGTGAGGCAAGGACAATAATGCAAGTTTTCAAATACTTGTTGACCCTGATATACTACAAGAATTCTAACTTCTCTCCCACAATTTATGCAAGGGCTAGCCATAAAGAACCCGAGGAGGAAGAGCAGAATAACTTATTAGACACACAGGAGTTGGCAAAGCATGATAGTGAATTTGAAGACCAGCTTACAAACAGAGGTGAAACAAACCCATATGAGGAAGAAAAAAAATCACAACATCACTTAATTCACAGAAGTTGCAAAGGATCTAAGGATTGAATAGGCTATAGAAGATTTGTGAGTTTTCTAAGTTTTTCTTTTGTTTAGCTACAAATGCTTCTCAAGTTTATTAGATTTCTTTTTTTTTTGGTTTCTTTTCTATGACATGAAGGGCATCAGAAAAGCTTCTCTCACATTTCTTTTCTTTTTTGTTTGTTGTCAAGAGGAGGAATATTGTAAAACAAGGTAAGAAGGAGAAGATGTTCACTAGCATAAACTCTAGCCAAAAAGGTGCATGGCATAATAATGTTTGGTTAGCAAACAAACTCAAGCCCATTTTGATGGAGGATGCATACATTGATGACCAAGGCTCCAAGAGCACCAAGGACATGAGTTCTCATTTTAAGGACTCGAGCTACATGTAAGAAGAAAGAGAGGATGAATCTTCAAGCACTGGAGAACAAATTGTGACCAAACCAAAAGTCACTCTGATAGTGTGGATTTTAGGGTTTCATTTTTTGTTTGATTGTTTTCAATAGCCATCAACTTTCTACATGCTTACGGTGGGAATTATTCTGTCGCTGCTACAAGGAATGCATGGGTAGGCAACCTTGTTTGTATATGTGTTATGGAGAACACGATCTACAGCGAGAGATGGTGGTGGAAGGACCTACTACATTGAAAAGAGGTTTGTGTAATTGACAGTGGAAGGTAAGATAAAAGGCAGAATGAAGGAGCGAGGGGGAAGTTTTTTTGATATGAGTTTTTCTTCTTGTTGGCAGTTTGGACTACTAGGCTAGTCATTGTTGAATTCTGTTGTGCCAGTGACTTAGCAAAGTAGATATGTTGTTCTAAGGAAGGGTAGATGATATGAAGGGTTGATGTTGAGGAATGATGGAGACAAAAGAGGTCCGAGTTGTAGAAATAAGGGCATATAAAAATCAAGAGGCATTTGGGAAGGGGAACTTCTGTTGCAGTGCCTTAAATCCATGTTGTAGACATTTGTCAAAGTTTGTACCAAAAACCTCAAAAGGGTGTCCTTGGGTTGGATAGAATGAGACGAATGAGGACAAGAGTGGGGGAAACTCAAAGAGATGAAATTTATAGCACATTCTTGCATAAGAATCTATCTTCTTAAGTGGTTATAAGTGAGCTTGGTATCTATTGTTCAATGCCACGATCAGAACATTTAAATCCAAAGGTTTACAAGATTTAGGTTTTTCAGATGCGAGATTTATGTTACACTGCATTGTTGCATTTAATGGGAAAAAGGGTTAGCAATTCATATGGATTGAATAAACCTTGAAAGTTTTGACCTCATGCCATACCTCAATAGGTTCTAGATTTTTAGTGATATGGATTGGAACTTAGCCGCCAATTATATGTGGCCACTATGGTAATGGGTGACGAAACTCACACAACTATGACAAATTGGCAAATATGCATATACAGAACTTGGTTTTGTTTGAATAAGTAAATTCTAGCAGAATCTCATTTTGACAACGGGTTACAAACCAAGTGATGTAATTAGTTGTATAGTTCCAGTGTTTCTGGCTATGTTTAGACGTTTCATATGCATCGAGCTTTATTATTTTAACCTTCCCCTTTCTTTTTGGTTACAGAATCATGTTGGCAAGTTTGGCCAACAAAATTTTGAAAAGGCTAAACCCAATAAACACCCCAATCCCGTGCAAAGGTACTCAAACTAATGCATGACCAGATTTTGTTTTTTGAGCTTTCTCTTCTTACTAGCACTTGGTTTAATTTCCTAAATATGGTTTGAGTAATTGCCCAAGGCAACAAAATAATGGACATTTGAGCTCTCTAGTTTAAATCCTTCTATTCCTTATTTTTTGTTGGATTTGATTCTATCGTGGTTGACATGTCCTTGGATGGGATTCATAATTTAGATTCCTTGCTTAGTTTTTTTTTGGGCAATGTATTGATTTGTATGCTGTTGGTTTCAACAATGGCAAAAATGTAAGAAAACATCTTATAATGTCACACATGCATTATCATTTGAAAACCCTAAACTTATACTTTGGAAGGTATAATATAAAACTTGGGATGTTGCATTTAGGTGATGACAAAAGTCTATCATGTCAAACACTATATCAAGTTCATTTTGAAATGGTAGACATGGGACCATGGTTTTATGGTCTTTCCATTTGTTGTACATAGCTTTGATTTGCCTCTTTCACCTTATGTTTGTAGTTGGAATGTCATGGATTTTTCAAGATACAAAATTCATTAGATAATTTGTAGTTGGTAGATTACTCATAATCAATGGTTAACATTAATTGGCCATTGTCTTAAGTGGCATGTAACATATTCAAAAAAATGTTGCTTCAGATGGTGCCTAGGTGTAGACCTAGCTAATTAGATTTATGGTTTTTTCCCACCATTTTGGTGATAAATCATCAAGTTGTAGATTTTTTTTAACGCCAATGGGGTTGTTAGATTTGGTGGTCCATTTTTTTTAAAAAAAAATCTTGAGTTCATTAATAGTGATTGTGCAACTGCTATTTACAAACAAGGTTGTAACAAATTTCAACAATACACTTTATTTATAATAGGATGAACCATCCTCAATTTTAAAAAGAGTAGTCAATTAAACGTAGTTTCCTCATTTTTGAAAAGTTGGCCATGGAACAAGCTCCCTAAATTTTTGGTTTTAGGTCTACATGGAGTTTGAAACACTTAGGGTTGGTGCTTCTTTCATCTTATGTACATTTGCATTATTTTAGAAACTAAATGGATGTTGAAAATACTAAGACTGATGGCAAGTTCAATGTGTGGTTAATTAAAAGTCCTTAAAGTTTTGGTGTCATCTACGCCTTTGTCATGTTTGTGGACATTTCAACCATATTTTTAAATTGTTTTCAAGCTATGGATGTGGTTGCCCAAAATGTGATCACTAGGTTAAAAGAGGGGATTCATATGTTTATGTGGGTAGTAACTTGGTTGACATGTATGCAAAATGTGGGAGCCTAGAGGATGGATGCAAAGTGTTAGATATAAGATGTCATTTAGAGATGTGATCACTAAGACTACCTTAATATTGGGACAAGTGAAATGTGAGTGAAGAATGGAGGCGGTTGCAATCATAATCAAATGAGCCAACAATGACAAAGGATTCAACCACAAATGGCCCTTTTGTCATCATTTTGATTTTTTCATAAAAAGGAATTTTTGAAAGATTTTTATTGCAAGACGTTTTGAAAACATTTACAATTCCCCCAATGAATTTCATGATTTGTGTTAACTTTCTTTGAATAAATATGAATTATTTAAAAGTGTATAAATTTTGTTAAATTCTACATTTCATCTTTAAAAATGATCATAATTTCAAATCATGTTAAAATATGCTAACTACTTTAATCTTGGACATTGGACTAGTGTTGATTTTTGAATATTAAACAAGTCCCAATATTTTTTATTTTTTTCATACCTCACAAATACTAATATTTAGTATTTTTAAAAAATTCATGCAAATTTGGTATGTATTAGATTGCAAGTTGATTTTTTCCTAATATATGGTAGGTGTAAACTTGATATTGGTATTGGTATAAGGCACATATGAATATCATATTATTCCAATTCCCATACCAACCTAATATCGGTATAAGTTTGGTATTGCTTAAAGTCATTTTTGATTGGTAGGTTTTTAATACCAATATTAATACCAATACATAGACCCAAGTTGCACCCTAATATTTACCAGTACAACATTGGTTCAAATCTTTGTTGACCATAGCTTGATTGGCACATTTGCAAAATGTGGATAACTCAATTTAATGTCTTTTTGGTAATAGTGCAGTTGACATGTTTTCAAAATGTGGATGCTTGGGGGATGCTTGGAAAATGTTTAACAAGATGCCACATAGAAATGTGGTCACTAGGATGTCTGCCCAAAAGTGGACAATATTATATGATGGATATATGTATATATATATATATATATATATATATTGGGTTATCAACTACTTGATTGAAAAACTACAAGCAACAATGTGGGATACTTGTTGGGATCTACCTTATGCACAAACTTTCTTAAACTTTATATTACTACATAGTTCCATGTAGTTATTTTGAATTGCTTTAAGTTGCCTTGGATTCCTAAATTTTTTTTTGACATTTGATTTAAGTTAGAGTGTTTTAGCTAATATATTTGTCATAATTTGGGGTTCTATCTAGGTTTTCATTGTTGCAAGGTTTTCAAAAAGTCTACCACAAGACCATGTGCATCAACCCCAAATGTTGGACTTGTGACAAGGACCCAAGGTGCCTCAAATAATATCACTAGAAATAATCATGTTTTTTGTAACCAAGAAAACAAGGACTAGAAGTCCTCATTAACTCTTTAAATGATTATAGTCATACAATATAACTTTTAATCCTACATGGTAAAATAAATAATCATAAATGAGTTTTTTTAAATCATTAATGGATGATAATATTACATATGATAATAATGAAATCATTAGTTCACATTTTTTTCATCCATAGGACATAATGATGCGAACTTATAATTGTCATTTATATGACTATAAAATGACTATATTTTGAACAACACGGTAGTTGATGTATGACTAAATAATTATTGTCATGTAACGACATGGATAATATTGACACGGTAGTTTCAAGTGATTGTGAAATGATTGGCATATGAACAATCAACTATAAATTGATTATAAAAGACTAATGTATAATGACATGGGTAATGTTGACCACCTACTTAGTATCTACTTATTTCCTTACTCACCAACCCACCCACCCACCTACTTACCATATGACTAAGGACCCTTTAGTCATATAATGTCTAATATGACTACAAAATTAGTTATAAATGGAATCATAAATTTAAATTTTTCTTCTAGTGTATGCCATAATGGTCACAAGGTGGAGGATAACATGAGGATGACCTTGGTCACAAGGTGGGCCACAACAATGGGCACTAACTTGGCCATTGGCACCAAATTATCAAAGGGCCCTATGGGGTATGTCTAGTGGGGTGGGCTAGCAGAAGGGTCCACATTTAATATGCCATCACATTATAACCAAGGCATAAGTGGTGGACAATCTTTGTCTAATGTGTCCCCCTGGTAGAATTGGGGGCCAAGTGATGGATAGTTGGTGTCTAATATGCCTCCACAACAAAATTGGGGTGGTGGATAATGGGAGTTGGCCGAGTGGGTGGTTGGAATGTGTGTGGGGCATAGAACACAAAACCAATGGCAACTTTAGGACCACAAACAAGTGGTTCTTCTTACTTTAACTCTATGCCAAATTTTGATTGCCCTTTCGTACAAGGCCTTGTTGGCATGCCTAACCTTGCTATGTTTTTCCCTTAGTTTCTCAAGTTCCACTTTAGATGCCAATGTTAAACATAGTTCTTGGAGCATCTACAATGTCACAAGGCCCAATGCAGTAGCCCAAGGCAACCACAACCACAATGCCACTATCTCACAACCAAACCCAATTTCAACTATAATCAATAATTGAAGCCCAAAAGCAAGTAGAAAAACAAATAATTGTAGGGGAGGTAGTAGACATAATGGCAAAAGGCTTGAAACCCCATGTGGTTGAAGTATTGATGAAAGGGAGGATTATGGACTTGTAAAAGCAAAAATTATTGGGATGACACATTAAGGTCAATAGCACCTTGAGTGCTTGATGTGTTTATTGAACATGTTAGGGATCAAAACCCTAGGGACATGGGAGACCTTCATCAATGAATGGACAACCAATATGAATATTTGAACCACCAATTATCTATCAAGGGATTTGAGGATAATGTTTGTTTTTTTTTGAAAGGAAAGTGATCTCAATTAAAACATTTATTTGCAAAAAATATATTTAACTTGTTCACTATGGTTTAATGTTTCTATTATAACCTACAACCTTTTGTGATCTTTAACAACTTGCATATGATTGTTTATAAGTTTTGCACTTTCTAATTGTTTTCCATGTTTTTAAGTGCCACCTAAATGTTCCAATGGAAGTATGGTATGATCTCACCTATAATTGACATAAATAATGTCTTATTTCCAATAGCTTGTTTTGATGTTCATGACAATTGGGACCATCATGATATCATTGTTGTATATGTTCCCAAATGTCTCTCAAAAGCCCTAAATCTTAAGGCATCATCTTCCTACAACCCATATTTGCAAAGTTCACACACTTTAATTTAATGTTTTAAGTGGGTAATTCCTACTTTATTATTGATGTACAAGGGTTTTTTAATTTTTCGTGCATCCATATTATGATAGCATGGCAACACATTTGGGGGTGCCATCATAATCAAACGAGCCAAAAGCCATGTCAGATGATTGAAAAATTGTCAAAATTTTCAAACATATTTGTGTAATGCCATTTTAATGTCATATTGATCAAGGAAATTTGTGCTAAATGATTTATATGAATGATGAAGATTTTTTAAAATAATAATTTAATTTAATAAATTGATTTTTGGTTTTGATAAAAGACTTTTGAATATTAATATCCTAAAATCTATTTTATAAAACATTAGGTTAAAAACTCTTTTAATAAAGAAAATTTGATGGGAATTTTAAAAAAATATGATAACATATCATCCTCATATGAAAAACACTCATAATTTTAAAATATTGGTATTTGAAATTTTTAGAAATTCACAATATAATTTCAAAATGTTCAAATTTCAAAAGTAAAATTCTAGATGTAAATGGGTCATAATGTGTATGACATATGAACAAAGTTGTGGCTTATGATACAAAAAACTAAAGCTTAAAGTAGGTTTCATATTTTAGCATAATTTGAAGTTATGATCATTTTTTAAAACAAGACATAGATTCTGGCAATATTGCCAGAAAATCATATTTATTAAAAAAAATTTAACAAAAGCAATGTAGTTTATTGAGGGAATTGTAAATATTTTTTGAGAACATGTTGCAAAAAATAATCCTTCAAATTTTCATTTTTATGAAAAAATCAAAATGTTCAAAAAAGGCCCATTTGTGGTTGAATCCTTTGTTAGCATTGGTTCATTTGATTATGATTGCACCCTTGGGTTGTTTTCATGAGTAACTGCCAATGAATCCAAATTATCAAAAAATACTAACCAAGTTGTTCATGTCTTTGAGTCATGTAATGAGAATGCCAAATCCATCCAATCCTTCAACTCCACAATTCTTGAATTTATGTGACAATTTCAATCCATTCCAACAAGTCCAGGAAACTTAGGTTTGGGAAGGCACACTTCAAAATTTTGACTACAATGTAGTAGCTCACATGGTAGACCTTAACACCTTCCTTGAAAGGAAAGGAAAAAAATTGGTAGCAAAGTTTGACTCTACAACAAGTGCATGTGATGGGCTAGTGGGTTGACAATGTCCTACCTAAACACCAACTTTTAAGTTTAACCCCAAAAGTATTTAATATGTTTCAATTGCCCATTACAATACATTTCAACTAACATATGTTTATATTGTGATGTGTAGTTAAGTGATGTGGCCATGACAAGTATCAAGGTTCATACAATCACAATTCAAGCCCATGAGAGTGTGCATAAGAGCCCAAATCATTTAGCATTGGTAGCTAGTGTGGTGCATCATATATATTCAACCTAAAAAATGTATATTTTGGAATTTCAAGTAAAAGCCCAAGTTGTACATATAATTATTTGTCTTACCATTTTTTTGGGCTTAAAATCCTTCATGGTAGTGACATAAACAACTATAATGTTATATTGTAATCCACATGAACAATAAAAATGAAACCATCCTAGCTCCAACACATTAGACCCCAAAGCAAGGTCTAACCAATCTTGCAAATTAGGTTTGCACATGACAACTTTTGGTTGATATCTCCAACTTGAACTGAAAATATGTTTGTTGATTAGCAAAAATCTAAATAGTTTTGCTAGTTGATTTGAGTGAAATTATGTTTTTTGTGAATAGAATAGGTTAAAATAATGCACAATTTGTTGTACATTGGGTTTGGTTCCATATGGGTGGTAGGCTAGGAAGGTAAAGATATCAATTAGAACGAATCCTCCAATTTTGAAATCTCAAAGAAATGTCACAACAAAACAAGCTTCAACTCCATAAGCCTTACCTATGCCCCCCACCCATGCCACATGTGTTATTGCCCCCACCATGTTTTTGGTGATTTTAGTTATTCTCTTGCAAGTTGTTGAACTTCCATTACCATTCCAAAACTCATATTGTATCATGTATTACATGTCAGTATACATTATTGTTTACAACCTTCATGTGCAATTTTCATTAGGCAATTTAATTTTTTTTATAACCAAACACCACATTAGCGCTACCAAGTGTTTTATTATAACCCAAGGAGTAGTTCCTAATGTTCCTAGTATGTTTCATGAGGCTCCTAGTGTACAAAGTGGAGGTGTGTGGTCTGATGTTTTTTAATCAAGCTTTAATTTTTTTGAATGACAAAGATGACCTTCCACAACTATTTTTAAAGGACGTGAAAGGTCAATTCACATGTGCAAGTATGCAAAAACCTACTTAAGTGTGGTGTGCCTTAAAGCCATGAACTTTTTTTCCATGTATGTTAAAGACCATGTGGAAACAAGCTAGAAGTTTTTTTAGTTTTTCATCTCCTTGTATCTATGCCTCAATGATCAACAAAGTGGCGATTGGCACTTTGCAAGCATTTGCTTGAATATTTTAGGCTACAATACTCTATCATGTTTTGAATTACTTTAACTATCTCCTCAATTAACATTTTTTTCATTGTTGTAAGAATCTAGGAACTATCCTGGTTACAACTATAAAAGTTGCATGTGTATCTTAGTCTATAACTATTAAAGTTGCATGTAAGGTGCACCATGCAGCTACATTAGTCACACATATGACTACATTTTTACCCATATAGATGTTCTCTTAGGGTGTCACATGTACGTCCCTAATAGGATAGTTATATACATGTATATGTTGAAATATACAAATACATATTCCAAATGAACGGATGTGGAATTTTTTTATAATATGGACATGTGGCCAAATCTTGCCACAAACATAATAATAATAATATTTTGGTTTTTAATTTTTAAAATATCAATCATTGCCACATGTCCATCATCTAATGATTAATTTTTGATCAACTACTTGACAAATTTTTGCCATGTGGACACATCGTAGCCAATCAACAATGTAATATTAATTTTTATTATTTGAAAAATTAATTTACAAATTATTATTGATCACCACATGTAAAACATCTTATGGATAATCCATGTCTATTTGTCTAACAAAATGTTGCCATACATCCTACCCAATTGAGAATGTAAATTTTTATTTCTTTTTGAGATATATATGTTTTTTTGAATTACGATGTCCAATCATGTGTATATTATTTATTAAAAAATAAAAGATAATGAAAAACAAAAATATCTTTGTTGCAAAAAAACTAAATACGTCAAAACAATATGTTAAAAAAACATGGACCATAAGATGAAAAACACACCAAAGTAACTATTGTCACACACAAAACATACAAACTTGCAATAATGAAAGAAAATATCCAAAACACCAACACTCAAAAACTTCACATGAAAACTTAACTAAAAGGGTTAAAGAAAATCATAAATTAAGTAAATTAAGTAAAAAATGTAATCACCATGAAAATAACCTAGTTATTTTCTCTTGCTTTAGTGACTAATGAAAAATTAACTAAATTAGCTAGAATTCTCAACATTATCTAACGGATAATCCTTTTACACTTTTTGGACAAATTTTAACCATGTGGATGAATCCTAGCTGATTACAAAATGCCTCATGAGACTACAATTTGTTTGTCATAAACCCAATCGCAAAGGACCTTGCCACATCATCATATGTGATTATATTATTTAGTTGTAAAACTAGTTGTAAAAAACCATGCCACGTCAAATGGATGAAAAGTTGGTGTTAGTTGCATAAAGATGTGATTGTCATTTAGACCAGGTGCCACCTTTTTTTTTTGCATTTAAAATTTATGTGACTTGTCCAAGGTGACTAGGCCATGCTATAACAATCACATGTGGTATTTACAATTGAAAAATAGTCACAAATCCAATTGTTGATTCACAAATTCCTTGTAGTGTCCCATTTATAATTGGGACCTAAATAATGCCATTCAAACCTTCAAAATATGAATGACCCCACCAAGCTTTGAATCCCATCTAAATGAGGCTTGGGATACTATCCATGCATGTATGGATAGACCTTTCAACCCACCTCAACATCCTTTTGCCACCTCTTTGCCAACCCTAAACACCCCATAAATTTTTATAAACACATTAATAGCCAAGCTTACTTTAACTAATTTTAGCAACCCACTTGCCTCACTTTCTATCACTTCCATCTATTCCAATTTAACATTTATAACTCATTCCCAATCTAACTCCAAGGCAAGAATTAAAGGGCACCTCCTCAAAGGTCTTTTTTAATGTTGCACAATGTATCTTTTTACCCACATATACATGTCAAGTACAAACAAGGTATGTAAATTTGAGAAATTATACCCTATTCATAACCTTGGATATATGTAAAAAATACCCATACTTGAAGTTGGATAAGTTTTGGCATCATGATTTTGTAAGTATGTATGACTCAAACCTTAAATTTTGTTAAATTTAATAATTACACGGGGTGCCCTTCCTAAACCAACTAAGACTTTAGAAGCTCTTCAAAACAAAAGTTTATATGTGAAAATTTAATGCTTGTTTGGCCCACATATATAGGTGAAAATGAGAAACTTTGGGCAAACCATATGGGATAAAATTGGGGTGCCAAGAGAAAACAAGGAGGACCAAAGTGTATGTGTTTGTGTATATTTGTAATCAAGGACAAATGAAACATGTTGATTTTTACATTTTAACATTGGAATTGGCAACTAAAACTATCTTGAAATTTTCAGAATGTGAATTTTTCTTTTCATTTTTATTAAATAAATACATACCAATTTTGTACCCCAAAAGGGATATGTGATGGAAATTTTTGAATGTTAATATATCCTTACCCAATGGATAGATAAATGGACTATATATATAACAACATACCCACACAATGTTGGGTTTTTTCCTATTTTCTTGGAAATTTCAACCCTATGTTAATCGTAGCTAAGCCATTTTTCGTAGTTGCTTGCCCCTTTAATGATTCAATCTCCACATCAAGGCAAGGAAGTGGCATGTTATTTGAACATTTTCTCTTTCTTCTTTTGAGACACAAAATGTTGCACATGACTATAGATTTTTGGGGTATCGTAAGAACATGTCACTAATTTGCAATATTGATATTGTTATTACTAATCAATGGTTACACATTGCAAAAGGTGCAAATGAGAACCTTTGAAATGATGTTGAAGGTATTGAATTATTTTGTATGTACGGTTAGTAGTTAAATTTGGTTAATTCACAAAATGTAACACCGCGCTTTTAAGAACTCATTAGCAATTAATAGAGTACTATAGACTTATTGACAATTTTTGATTCATTATGTTGGATCACAATAAACATATGTTCATTCCTCTATAATATGTTATATTATAATTTTATTTATCATGTTAGGATTAATGTCATTGTTGCAAAAAGTTGTTGATGCCATTTGGGTGCAAGTACGTAGATAGGAGCCAATGGGATTACTTTACAAAAGGATTATGAGTCATTTTTAGTCACTTTTCACTTTTTCATATGAAAGAATTTTTGAATGAAATCTTTTGCAACTTGTTATTAAAAATACATATAGTTGCCCCAATATATCACATTTTTTTGTTCATCATTGTTGAATAAATATGAATTTTTTCAAAGTGTGTAAATTCTACTAAATTTTTCATTTCATCTTGAAACTATATCATAATTTTGAATCATACCAATATATGCTAACTACTTTAGGTTTTTATTTTTTATGTCACAAACTACAACTTTGTTTTGTATGTCATGCACATTACACCACATTTACATGTGGTAAAGGACTCTTGAAATTTTCAAAAATTTCAAAATACTTTGAATTTTTAAAATTTTAAAATTCCATATCTTTTAAATTGTGAGTGTTTTTTGAACTTGGGTAGTAGTAAGTTGCTATCATCTAAATATTTTTACCATCAAGATTATGTTCTTACAATAGTCCTTTACCTAGTCCTTTGTAAAATTAACCACATCTGATGTAACACCTATTCAAGTTCAAATGTCCTTTTTAAAAACCAAAACCTAAAATTTAATTTAATGAATTTTAAATTAGAATTCCTAGGTCAATATATGTAATTAAAAGACAAAAAGGGCGTTGGATGTTAAACATAATTAGTTAAAATCAAACATTTTTTTTTTATTACCATTTAAAACCATATTAATCATGGCAAGTTAGTCATTTTTCCCTCATATGATTGTCAAGAAACTAGAGTAAAAATTTATTCGATTCAATTTTAAGTTTTGATTTTAATTTAGAATGTTTGAAAATGTAGACCTATTACGTCAAATGGAATCAATTTTGCAAAGGACTATCAAAAGGATTCATATAATAAAATAATCTTCATTGAAAAAAATATAGATGATAAGAACACATTAGCCACGTTCAAAAAACATTCATACCTTTTTAAATGTGGAATTTTAAAACTTTAAAAATTCAAAGAATGTTTCAAAATTACTTTAGAATTTCAGAGCTTCAAGAGTCTTTTACCACATATAAATGGATTACAATGTATATGATGTATCAAGAAAAGTTATAGCTTAAAGTATAATAATGAATGTGAAATTTCAATTTTTGGTGATGACTTAAAATTTTGATCATTTTTCAAGATGAAACATTGAATTTATAAGAAATTTGCACACTTTTAAAAAATCGTATTTATTCAATAATGATTAACAAAAAAAATGTGATGGATTGAGGAACATTTAAAAAAATTTAGAACAAGTTACAAAAAAATTCATTCAAAAATTCATTTGCATGTAAAAGTTTTTTTTAGGAAAAAAAACGTGTAGTCCTTTTCCAAAGTAATCCCTTTGGCTCCTAGTTATAGGTTTTGATCCTCCTCAACTTTCATATTAATCATTTAGAACAACTTGGAATGATTAACATAACTTTAAAATGTTCCAAAAAAAAACATATGTAAAAAAGTTCACAATTTTCACCACTATCCAACATGATTTTTGGCTCCTATCTATGTACTCACACCCATTTGTATTTAAAGGATGATAATACCTTACTTTTGTACAAAGAAGATGATAATGGTTTTTTCTTTATAATATAATAAAATTTGAGGTTTGTTCAATTTGAACCTATCAATTCATTAAATATCTTGAAATATTGTGTGTGAATCAAAAACAATACACAAATATTTTATTGATTTTCTTCAAGGTTGCAATTGTCAATATGTAAAATGTGATAGCAACACATGATTCATCATTCTTTCAGATTTGAAATTGAGTAAGTACATTGAAAGATGGAAACAAAAATGATGTGGCTAACATTGTGAGGTTTATCGAAAACACAATTTTGCAAAAGTCTTCATAAATAACTCTAACTAAATGAATCTTGTTTAAAGAAAAGACCTCCTTCTACAAACTCTAATTTTGAGACCATCTTATGACTATTTCAAAATACAATAATGGAGTAAACATAAGGTAACTTGATTTTCTAGCCCTTTGGACCAATTCAAATGTGAAAAATATGATTAATAACAAATCATCCACCTTCAAAAAACCTTATTTGGTTGTGGTGGAACATGGTAGATAATATTAGTTTTATATGTCAAAGTTAAAGCTTTGGCCCAAAATTAGTATATTTTAATCAATATAATAATCAAACACCAAATTTTAATATTTGTTTGTCCATTCATGTGTGCAATAAACACATTGTTATATATGAAAGATTTGACACTCATACCTATTTTTGTGTTTTTTAACATTTTAAATATTTGTTGAATTTTCACTTCCCAAGTTTCCTCAAAGAATTTGGGAAGTTCAAAATGTGTGAATTGAAATCATATGTTAAAAGAACATTTTGTTCAATTATCCTTTTCAAAAAGAATTTTGTTAGCAAAATTTGCATCTTTTGGTTAATATTTTCTTTATGAATTTGTTATACATTTAAGTGGTGATCATCCATAAGAATATATAGAAAAAATGGCATTCATTCCTAGGAAGATTTAGCTAGATTTATTTATAAGCCAAACATGAAGTACAAATCTTTCATCATTTACATTCACATCTATAAATTGAAAACCAAATATAAAATTATAGAAATTTTCATTATTTTTCTCACTATTTTTACTATATTTCCTTACTATTTTTACACTTTTTATTATTTTTCTGATTTTAAAAAAAAATCAATTCAGTTTTGATTTTTAAATTTTAAATTCTTGAGAAAATTAGGTAGTAAAAAAAGGGTAGTTACAACAATCCACCAACAATCACTTTGATGTAATGAAAAATAATTATGTAATATTTGTTACCTATTGTTATTATCCAAATATTCACAAATACCATTTTTCTTAGTGAATTCTTGAAATTTGAAATTATAACTTTGTAAATAACTTTTTCTTGAAATGAGATAAAACCTTCTTGTTTCCTATCTTTCTCCATGTGGCCTATGTTTAAACCTATTTTTCTTCAACTTGATGTGATTTCTATATACCATTGAATTTGTGAAAAAGATGCCGAAAACAATTACTTTGAAGGAGTTCAAAAATAGTATTAAGTGCAAGCATTGGTTTGCCTTACCTATCATCTATGAGGTATCAAATTTCATGTCACCATTTGAGATATGTTTGAAACAATTGTTCTTCTATTTGACATGTATTTTATCTATGTTGTTAAATTTGTGAGAAAGATGTCCAAAACCATTTTGATTTAAGGACAATTTGAAGACAACATTAAGTGGAAAACATTAGCTTGCTTTAACAATCATCATTTAGGGGGTCGCAACTTTCTTGGACTCTTGGTGAAAAACAATATGCTTCAATTCCACTTTCAATTTCAATTATGAAAATTTCACAAAGAGATCAAATTCCATTGTTAAAATAATTAACAAACCATCATCTTGTGAGTTTTATAACTTAAGAATGGGTGGAATGCAAAATGAACCAACACCCATTAGTGCACCATGAATGATGGATGGTAATTAGTCAAAATTAATGTTTTATTGGGTTCCAATCCCACCAACTAATTATGGTGGCTAGCTCTTGCACATTGTTAATAGGTGAGTAATAAAACAACTATTGTCTATGGATAAACTATAAACCATTGCTTAGTAAATGTTGATATGTTAAAAACCATCATTTAACTTATTTACTACTTATTTATTACATATAAGAACCATAAGAATTTTTGTGCCAAAGTGATGGTCATCCATAGGATATTATATATATGGATTATCGCCTTTATGTAGAAAAAATGATAATCATCCCTAGAAAAATTTGACAAAACTTGAGTTTTATGTTGTTATGAATTATTAGTGAAAATCAACTAATCACAATTTATTTATTTATTTTGGAAATTAAGTT
>Ga0116227_10001675_pt1 | contig 50079 bp, 45 predicted proteins | sample S1TSphgellanicum_FD_89693 | JGI IMG/M metagenome (GOLD analysis project Ga0116227, IMG submission 89693) | Host-associated microbial communities from peat moss isolated from Minnesota, USA - S1T2_Fb - Sphagnum magellanicum MG | ecosystem: Host-associated > Plants > Peat moss > Unclassified...
AGCCCGACCCCGCCTGGCACTCGCGATTGAGTGCATGGAGAGTGCGCGGCGCGGGGCAGCGCACCGGAGTTAGCTTCGCTGAGGTGAGACATGATGCTGTTCGACGATTTGAGAGACAACGAGTGGGCGCTGGTCGAGGCGTTGTTCTGTGCGGAGCCAGCACGGAGCGAACGACGCGGTCGGCCACGCGTGGAAGCACGCGCGGTTGTCAATGCGGTTCTGTGGGTACTGTCGACGGGAGAAGGCTGGTCCAAGCTTCCCGGCCGTTACCCCTCGCCGCCGACCTGCCGCCGCCGTTTCGACGAGTGGCAAGCGGATGGTACGCTCGCCGAAATAGTCAAGCGACTCGGCACGAGCGGCCGGGAAATCTCGCTGCGCGGCCGCATCGGCGCAACGGCTGCCAAGCCGCCTGCACCGCCGAGCCGCGACCGTCTGCGCGGTGCATTCTGGACCAATCCGGAATCGTGGCGCGCGCCGGTCAAGATGGCCTGACACTGCTGTTCTGCCGCCGGGCGCCTTTGGGCGCCCGGCGCGTATCCGGCGGAAGGAATCCGGCATCGGGCGTGCGCTATCGAAGGCGCGTCTGCTGGCCAGGGCCTTCCCACGTGCGCGGTACGCTGCCCGCCAGCGCCGCGTCGGCATGCCGACCGCCGGGTCGCCGACATCAAGTGAAACATCCATTTACGATTACTTACAGCGCGCTTTCGCTCCTGGGCATACCGTACGAGTATGCACACAGACCTGATCCATCGGGTTTGAACGGAGCCCAGCATGAAACCAATGTCCCTGCTTCTGTGCGGCATTGTTGTTTCATTGATCGCCGCACCGACTTTCGCGCAGCAAAGGCCCGCAGGCTGGAACTGGCGGCCTGACCGTCCCGCCACGCTCGAAACATGGCAGCAGGGCGAGCGCCCGCGCGAGTTCACGCCGCCCACGCCGCGGGGCGATCTGCGCGGCGACATCGCCAGCAACGTACGCGAGCGGCCGGAGCAGGTGCGTGAAGATGCACAGCGTCGCCGCTAGTGTCGCCAGTCGTCGCTAAAGACCACTGAAGGTCGCTGAAGGTCTTCAAGGACCGTCCTCACACCGGCCCACTAGCGGCAAAACCGCAAGCTCGAAGGCGTGGGAAACCGCGCCATGCCGACGCGTTGAATAGCGATGCGAAGCTTGCGGGAAGTCGCGGGAACCACCGGGGATCGAACCAGTCTCATCAATGCCATCAGCACAGCGTGGCAGTAGTAATTCCGGTACGCCCGTATCCTCGCGATACGGGCTTTTTTTTGGGGAGGGGGCGGCGTGCAGCCTTCGACGATGATCGCGGCGACGCCAAACCCCGGGCACGGCCAGACGGCCTGCCTACACCTCGACCTTCAGCTGGACAGGTCCGTTACGGACGGATTTCCAGATCGGCCGTGCGGTGTTCCGCTGCGACGTAATCGTTCATCTTGCGCGCGGTCCAGTTCAGCGAACGCTCGTCGCGTTCGAGGCGGGCGAACTCGGCCCGGCCCCGATCGGTCAGCACGGCGATGTCGACCGGTGCATGAAAACCCGGAGCGGGCGCGACGGTGCGTTGCCGAACCGTCTCCATCAAGCCGAGCGCGCGCAGATATTCGAATACTCCCGGACGCCGGGCCCAGGGCACCTGGCGATATTGCGCCCGCCGCAGCGCCTCAAGAACTGCTTCGTTGGAATACGTGGTCATCTCACTTCTTTCTTAAAGTGCAGCCATGACACATCTTTGCGCAGCACGTCACCGCGCCACCAGTGACGCGCGTAGCACCCACCCATGGCGGACAGACTCATCGCAAGGGCGATGCCACCGTCATCCGCCAGGCGCCACCTGTTATTGCCTGCTTCTGGAGTCCCCGTTCGAACCGCGTGTTAGCGTTCTCTCCACGTGCCTGTGATGCGACCGAGGCGGCGCGATAGCGGCAGCGTGAATATCCCCAAAAACCATACGTTACCCCATTTAAATTGATTCTATTCACTTTATTGGCGCTTTTTTTTGCAGCAATCGTGCTAATGCGACGGGCCCGCGCCCCGCTCGCGCTCGCCGCCCTGGCACTGTTCTGGCTGCTCGCGGCAGGCTGGCTAAGCGCGCCATTACTCGACTGGGCCCAGGCAGGTTCGCAATCCGCTGCGCCGCCGACTTACGCCCCGCGCACGGTGATCGTCATGCTGGGCACCGGCACCGAATACGACGACGACCACAAGCTGGTGCCCAAGCACGATGCCTTTGCGCGCATCGCGACGAGCGCCGACATCTATTCGGCATGCAAACGAACCGGCGCACGCTGCGAGGTTGTCATCAGCGGCGGCAATCCGCAGCATCACGAAGCCTCGGAAGCGGATACCTACCTGCCCTGGCTGCTGCAAAAACAGGTGCCGCGTACGGACGTCATGCTGGAAAACCGCAGCCGCAACACGTACGAAAACGCTCGCAACGTGGCCGCGCTTTTGCAAGGCTCGCCGTACGACGCGCTGATCCTCGTCACGTCCGCGTACCAGATGCCGCGCGCCCTGCTCGACTTCCACCGTTTCGGGCTCACACCTCACCCGGTCATCTCGAACACGCGGCACGTGCGCGTCGGCATGCTGCCGCACTACGACAATCTCGTGAATGCGGATCTTGCGCTCCATGAACTGATCGGCATTGCGCAGTTTCACGTCTACCGGTTGCTGGGATGGTTCTGAGTGCGGCGAGTCGCCGATGATCTGCGGCGGGTCGACGGCCGAAGAACACAGCCGCACTCCGTCAATTAATCAGTTATGCAGAGTTATTTTTGACCTCCTCGAGGATGCGCAAGACGTGCGATGGCGAGCAAATCGCACGCCGGCCTCGCAGCTTCTTCCGATACGCCCAGGTTTCGACGCGCCACGCGGCAATAACATCCGTTGCGCTGGACATGTGTGCCTGGCAAAGCGGCACAAACGTAACTAAATGTAACTATCTGTCAAAAATGTTGCAAAGCGTCCGTTGGAGCGGATATTGCTCGCTAGAATGCACTGGTCCTTCAGATCGGACAGGCATTACTCGGCCACAACCACTCTACGGAGGTAACGATGAAGAAAGTGTCCCTGGCGATCCTGGTTTCCCTCTCGGCCCTGACGGGCGCAGCGTATGCACAGACCGACAACGGCGTCACGATGAGCACCGATCCGGCCAAGGCCGCCGACGTCGAGCAGCGTGCGCAGGAGTTGCAATCCCAGCAGCAGGCGATGGAAAGCCAGCAATCCATGCCGGCCATGCATCACAAGATGGAACACAAGAAGGCGCCGCATCACATGAAAGCGGCCAAGCCTGACGCGGCCAGCCAGTAATCGCGTCTGAACGCGCCTCGCGGCGCCGCGCTTAAGCCTTGGCGGCGATACTCGCGGCACGCTGCGCGGCCGCATCGCGAAAGTAATACAGCCGAAGCCGGCATTGCCGGCTTCGGCTTTTTGTTGTCCGGGCCGCACTGACGGTATGCTAAAGTCGCGCACCGAAGAACCACCCCCAACCCGTGCGCACCCTGGTGCGGAGGACAGAATGAGCAACATCCAGCTAGACATCGAATGGACCGAAGCGGCATCCCGCAAAATCGAAAAACTGATGCCGCGCGGCGGTCAGGAAGCGTACCTTGCGCTGCCGCCGGTTGAATGTCTGCCGATGGAGGGCGACGTGCTGTTTCTCGGCCCGGACGGCAAGCAGCAGCCCTTTATTGTTGCGGAACGCCAGTATCACCACGATGGCGATGCGGACTGGACCATCATCCTGATCCTCGACGTCCCGCAGTCGACACACTAAGCGCCGCCAATCCGGCAATGGGCACGCGGCCATCATGCCGCTGCCCGTCTGCCTGCGTGGCCCGTCGGGCGTGAGGCAAGCTCACGCAATCTTCGACACCGCGCGAATTTCCGCAGGTTCGACCCAGCCCGCACGTTCTCTTCTTTGGCGGGCACCCTCCAGGCCCGCGTGCTAGCGTTATTCCTATATGCGGGTGGCCTTTGCGCGTGTGTGATAACCCGTACATTCACGCCAGTTTCGAACTGCTAGACTGTTTTTCGACCAATCAGCCGGGGGGCCAGCGTGGCCGGGCTTCATCTCCGTCTCTTCGGGCAGCGTCCTCGCCCTAGCAGCGCCACGGCCACGCGCCGGTGCGGTGCGGGACCTCATTGCGCACCGCACGCCTAAGGCCACGCCATCATGCCCACGGTCGAAGAACTGACGCTCAGCGGCCTTCTGCCCCACCTGGTGCGGGACGAGGCCGGCTGGACCGCGACATGGCGGGCGCTCACGCTGCATAGCGTGTTTCAGCCGGTGCTGTCGATCACGCATCAACGCATCGTGGGGTATGAAGCGCTGTTGCGCGCGTTCGATCCGGTGGGCCTGCCCGTCACGCCCGACGTGCTGTTTTCCGGCACCCGCTCGGCCGGCGAAGCGCGCGAACTGGACCGCATCGCGCGCTGCCTGCACGTCGCCAACTTCATGGAACAACACGTCGAAGTCGGCTGGCTGTTCCTCAATACGCGGCCGCAGGTGTTCGAGACCGGCTGGCCGCAGCGCGCCTTTATCGACGAACTGTCGGCCCATTTCGGGCTGCCGCAGGAACGCATCGTGATCGAGGTGCTCGAGCAACCGGCCGACGACGAATCGGCCGTCGCCAGCATGCTGGCCGCCTCGCAGCCGCGCGACTTCCTGATCGCCATCGACGACTTCGGCACCGGCTTCTCCAACTTCGACCGGGTGTGGCGCTTCAGGCCCGACATCGTCAAACTCGACCGTTCGCTGGTGGCGCGCGCCGGCAAACGCCAGGGCGACGAGTCGCTGATCGGCCATCTGATCGCCATGCTGCATCAGTCGGGCACGCTGGTGCTGGCCGAAGGCGTGGAGACCGACGACGAACTGATGATCCTGATGCAGGCCGACGTGGACTTCGTGCAGGGTTTCTGGCTCGGTCAACCGAAGGGCTCCGTGCAGGCCGCGTGTGCACGCGTGCCGGCCTTGATCGATTCGATGTGGCGCAAGTTCGCCGACTACGAACGCAAGTACGCCCGCCACAAGCAACTCGGCTTCGAGGGATTCGCCGAAGCGGTGCTGGCGGCTGCCGGCAGTTTCGCCGCGAACGGCGATCTCGCCGAGGCGGCGCGGCTCGTGTTCCCGATTCCCGAAGCGCGCCGCGTGTTCGTCACGGATGCGCAGGGCGAACAAACCCTGCCGTCCATCAGCGCCCCCGCCGTGCCGCCGCCTCCGCAGCGGCTCGCGCCGCTGCTGGCGACCACCCGCAGCAACTGGTCGCGGCGGGCCTACTTCAAGCATGCGCTGGCGGCGCCGGGCCGGGTGGCGATGATGGGACCGCACTACTCGCTGATTGACGGCCAGGACTGCTACACCGCCGCCGTCACGCTCGAGCACGGCGGCAAGACCACGATACTCTGCGTCGACTTCATCCCGGGCGAGCCCAACCCGCCGGCCACGCCCGGTGTACGCAAGCGCTGAGGCGCGGCTGCAGCCTCAGCCTCATCAATCGTCCACGCGCGAGCGTCCCGACTTGATCTCGCTGCGCTTCGCCTTGGTGTCGAGCCGGCGCCGGTTCGAGGCGCGCGTGGGCCGGGTGGCGACCCGTGGCGTGCGCGTCACGCTGACGCTCTGAATCAGTTCGTCCAGCCGGGCCAGCGCCGACGCGCGATTCATCTCCTGGGTGCGATGCTCCTGCGCCTTGATGATGACCACCCCGTCACGGGTGAGGCGCCGGTCCGACAGCGCGAGCAGCCGCATCTTCAGAACGTCGGGCAGCGACGACGCGCGCACATCGAAGCGCAGATGAATCGCGCTCGAGACCTTGTTGACGTTCTGCCCGCCCGCTCCTTGCGCGCGTACTGCGGTCAGTTCAACTTCATTGGGCGGGATCGGGTAACGGGATGTCATGGCGTGGTGGGAAGCAACGAACCGCAAGTGTACACAGCACCGGCGCACGAGCGGAGTCCCGGCGATTGCCCCGCTATCGGCAAGCCGCGCCGATGCACAAAAACGGTTGCCGCCCGACGACGCCTCGCCGATACTCGCACGTATCGCTTACAACGTAAATTAACATGAAACTGCGCCCCGCTTTCCTGCTCGAACTGGCGGTCAACCTGCTGCTGCCGTGGCTCGCCTACCGCCTCGCGCTGCCCCACTGGGGCGAGACGGGCGGCCTGATTGCCTCGGCCGTGCCGCCGGTCGTCTGGAGTCTCGTCGAGCTGGCGCGGTTCCGGCGCGTCGACGCGCTCAGCCTGATCGTGCTGATCGGCATTGTGCTGTCGATCGGCGCGATGGCGCTGGGCGGCAGCCCGCGCATGCTGCTGCTGCGCGAGTCGCTGGTGTCCGGCGCGATTGGCGTGGCGTTTCTGCTGTCGCTGCCCATGCGCCGTCCGCTCATCTTCTATCTGGCCCGCGCCACGGTGGCACGCGAAGTGGCGGGCGGCGCCGAGCGCATCGACGCCCTGTGGAACGAACGCCCGGCCTTCGCCACTTCGATGCGCCTGATGACCGCCGTCTGGGGCGTGGGCCTCACCAGCGAAACCGCCCTGCGCTCCTGGATGGCGTGGAGCTGGCCGGTGGAGCGCTTCCTGGTGGTCTCGCCGTTCATCGGCTATGGCATCTACGGCGCGCTGCTCGTGTGGACGCTGTGGTATCGCAAGACCTTGCGCAACGGCCCCCGTGACGATGCGCAGACCGACGGCATGCCCGGCTGAGCCCCTCGGGTAGCAGCCGCTACACTCGCCCGCCATGCCCTTCGAACGACAGCATAGCAAAGGCATCGACACGACAAAACCTGGCCAAACGGACGAGGTCAGATGGGCCCCAAAATCAGTTAGACTCATCCTCGGTTTGGGGCTTCCCTGCAGTCTCATTTTTGTCGTGATACGAAACCTCCAGGCAGTCGATGCGTTATTCGGTCGAAATCAAAAAATTCCTATATAGCCAGTACTTTTATGGCGGCCTGCGGATCGCAGTCGGCGTATCGCTACCGGCCGTCATTTGCCTGCTGCTGTTCCACGAGCAGGAGCTAGGCTTCACCATCGCCACCGGCGCGCTCGGCGCGTGCGTGGTCGACATGCCGGGCCCGCTCAAGTACAAGCACAACGAAATGCTGGCGTGCAGCGTGATCGGCTTCCTGTCGGCGCTCGCTACCGGTATCGCCACCGTCAATCCGGTGGCGCTCTGGTGCACCGTCGTGCCGCTGACCTTCGTGCTGTCGCTGATCGTGGTGTACGGCAACCGTTGGCCGCAAATCAGCTTCGCCACGCTCTTCATGATGATCATGACGCTTGAAGAGCATTTCACACCCATGCAGGCGCTCGTCAATGCCGCGTGGATCCTCGCGGGCGGGCTCTGGTACACCTACTGGTCCACCCTGGTGAGCCGCTGGCAGATGCACCGCATCGAACAGCAGGCGCTCGCCGAAAGCGTGTTCGCCTGCGCGGACTATCTGCTCGCGCGGTCCGATTTCTACGATCTCGACAACGACCTCGACGAGTGCTACCGCAATCTGGTCGCCAAACAGATCGCCGCGGTCGAGCGTCAGGACGCGGCGCGCGACATCGTGCTGCGCAACCTGCCCAAGCTCAAGACCGGCAAGCTGGAACCGCGTCGCGCGATGCTCTTCAACCTGTTCATCAACACGGTCGACCTGCACGAGCTGTTCGTCGGCGCGCATACCGATTACCCGATGGTGCGCAATACCTTCGGCGGCTCGGACATGCTCACCTTCTATCGCGACCTGATCCGCAAGGCCGCGGCCGACCTCGAAGAAATCGGTCTTGCCGTGCTGCAGAACCAGCCGCCGCGCAGCCGCATCAATGTGAAAGCGGAATTGCGTGCCATCGAATTCGAAATCGAGCTGATGCGCAAGCACGACATGCCGGCGAAGAACCCGGAAGCGTATTCGGCGGTGTCGGCTACCTTCAGGCGCATCTGGAGCGCGACGCGGCTGATCGACAAGATGCGCAAGAGCCTCTCGAGCGAGGCGCGCACCACGGAAACCGAACTGCGCCTGGACCAGGCGCTATCGCGCTTCGTGTCAAGCCGGCGCGTGCCCTTCGGACAGATTTTCTCGAACCTGACGATGGCCTCGCCGAGCTTCCGGCATGCGTTGCGCGTAACGATCGCGGTGGCCGTCGGCTTCTGGCTCGGGCGCCTCTTGCCGCTCACCAACGCGTACTGGATCGTGATGACCACGGTCATCATCCTGAAGCCCGGCTATTCGCTCACCAAGCAGCGCAACGGGCAGCGGATCATCGGCACGCTGATCGGCTGCGCGGCCAGCATCGCGCTGATGGTGTTCGTCAAGGAACCGCACATTCTGCTGGTGGTGATGTTCGCCTCGATGGTCATGAGCTACAGCCTGCTGCTGTTCAACTACACGGCGAGCGTGGTGTTCACGTCGGCGTATGTGCTGCTGATGTTTCACCTGCTCGCGCCGGGCAGCATGCGCATCATCGGCGAGCGGGCTATCGATACGGTGGTCGGCTGCGCAATCGCCATTGCTGCGAGCCATCTGTTCCCGTACTGGGAGTACCGGCTGATGGGCAAGCTCGTCAACAACATGATCGGCGCGACCCGGCAGTATCTGGAAGCGAGCTGGTGGTGGAGCGGCAAGCCGGTTGCCGTCGCCACGGCGGTCGTGACCGAAGCGGGTGCGCGTGCGCCCGCCGCGGCGATGGCCGATCCTGCGGGCAGTTTCGGTGGGGCGGGTTTTGGCGGAGCGAATTTTGGCGCAGCGGCGCTGGCATCGGCGGGTGCGGGTGCGGGCGCCACCGCCAGCGTCAATGCCAACGCAAATGCCAGGCTAAAGCCCGCGGACACAGCGGGCGACACAGCCGCCAAAACCACCCCCGCCGCGACAGCCGCCGCCGTCGCGCTTGAGCGCGACTATCGCTACCGGCTCGCGCGCAAGAACGTGCATGTGGCGTTCGCCAACCTGGGCCAGGCATTCCAGCGCATGATGCTGGAGCCGAAGGCGGCGCAGAGGTTCGTCCCCGAGCTCAACGACCTGCTGGTACGCAGTCACGTGCTGGCCTCGCAGATCACCGCGGCGGCCCCCTTGCTGCGCACCTCGGCGCAACAGCAGGAAAACGTCTCGCTGCAACCGCTGCAACGCGTGTTGAGCGTCGTGCGGGACACGCTCACCGAGGCCGAGGCCGGCAACGCAGCGCCGGCCGATCAGGCCGAGCAAACGAAGCAGCTCTCGCGCGAACTCGATACGATGGTGGTCGAAGCCGAAAAGTCGGCCGATTATCCGGCGGACGCCGTGCATGAACTGAAATTGCTCGCGCATCAATGCAAGCAGATGCTCGCGGCAGCCAATCAGATCCGCAAGGATGCCAGTGTGATCCGCCTGCCCGACGAATGAAGCGGCGAGGCAGAAACGAACCACCGAGAAACCGCGCTGGAACTGTGCTGGAACTGCGCAACGTACGCAACGTGCGTCACGTGCGCAACTCACAAGCGTAAGCGCACCCTGCCGCGCTACGCTCAGCGCCTCAGCACATCATCACTGCGCGCTGCTGCCCGCGCCCGCCGTTGCCGCCGCTGCCGAAGCCACGCTGGGCGCCGCGGCATTCTCACGGTCGAACTCGCGCTTTCCACTGATCGCGTTGTAAAGCAGCGTCGCAATCACCAGCAACACCGCGATCACGATAAACACGGCGATGCCAAAGGTCGGGTTCTTCTTGCGCGGTTTGTTCATGAGACAGCTCGACTCTCGGGTTATGTCCTGGAAGGCTGGCATTCTACGCCCAGCGAGCTTGCACGTGGCTTGCATACCCGGCATACGGATCATCGATATCGCTCAATCTCGCCCGTCTCGCGGCGGCGCGGCATCTGCCGCGCACAGGTGGCGACGCGCTCACCCATAACGCAACGAAACGGCGCCCCAATCACGGATTGGGATCGCCGAGACTCACCGCGCGCAACCGGTCGAAATCGAGAATCGCGATTTCCCCGGACTTCAGGCTCACGATCCCTTGACTCTCGAGGTTCTTGAGCAACTGATTGGTGGTCTGCCGCGACAGCGACACCATCGAAGCAAGGCTGTCCTGCGAGAGCCGTATCCTGCTCTGCGCGGCGTTGAGGCCACCATAGCCTCCCGCGATCGTCAGCAAACGGTTCGCCACACGCTGGGCCGCGGGCAACAGGGTCATCGCCTCGGCGTTCTCGAACGAGACCCGCAGTCTTTGCGCCATCAACAACGCAAAGTCGCGCCAATAGCGCGGCGTGGTGTCGAGCAGGTCTTGCAGCGCGGCCTCGGGCACGTGCAGCAAGAGCGTCCGGCTGACAGCGATGGCGTCGTTCGGACGGGGCAGCCCATCGAACAGCGAGATTTCCCCCACCCACGCAGTCGATCCAAGCACCGCTAGCAAGGCCTCTTTGCCATCCACCCCGACTGTGCCGATAGCGAGCGCGCCGCCCAGTACCGCGTACAGTCCATCAGACCGTTCGCCGCGCCGATACAGGAACTCGCCCTTCTCCAGCGTCAACAGGCTGGCATGGCGAATCAGATCGTCCCGCAACTCGACGGGCAACTCACGGAACCACGGCGTCGTTTCAAGTTGCGTCCGGTAGCGGTGCAGGCTGGAGTCCATTGGCGCGTCGAGCTGTCGGGTACCCGACAGATTTTAGGCGGGTTCGCGAACATCATGGGGACTCGCATCCGACTGCGCAATCTCATCGAACAAGGAGTGTCGACATGGCCTTATCCAATGTCAGTCTGAAGAACGACGTATCCCCCGCCGAGTGGGAAGCGCGAGTCAATCTCGCCGCGGCCTACCGCCTCACTGCGCTGTTCGGATGGGACGACCTGGTGTTTACCCATATCTCAGCGCGCGTGCCCGGCCCCGACCATCATTTCCTGATCAACCCGTATGGCCTGATGTTCGATGAAATCACCGCGTCGTCGCTGGTCAAGATCGATCGCGACGGCCGCAAGGTGGTCGACTCGCCGTACGACGTCAACCCGGCCGGCTTCACGATCCATAGCGCCGTGCATGCGGCGCGCGAAGACGCCCATTGCGTGATGCATACCCACTCGGTCAACGGCGTGGCGGTGTCGGCGCAGGAAGCGGGGCTGCTGCCGCTCTCGCAACAATCGCTCGGGGTGCTGGCGTCGCTCGGCTATCACGACTACGAGGGCATCGCGCTCAACGAAGCGGAAAAGCCCCGTCTCGTCGACGATCTTGGAAACAGCACTTACCTGATGCTGCGCAACCACGGCCTGCTGACGGTCGGCGCCACACCGGCGGACGCCTTCGTCGCGATGTACTTCTTCGAAGTGTCCTGCATGATTCAGGTGCGAGCCCAGTCGGGGGGCGGAAAGCTCTCGCCCATTGGGCAGCCGATTCTCGACGGCATCAAGGAACAGATCCGGCTGGTGACGCGCGGCGCGACGCCCGGGACGCTGGTGTGGCCCGGGCTGCTGCGCCGGCTCGACCGCCGTAATCCCGGCTACGCCGACTAACGCAATCCGTTCGCACTCCGTACGACAAAACGTGCTGAGAGATCACCTGAGAACCTGTATGGCAAAGATCTTTATCTACGGCGCCGGCTCGATTGGTTGCTATGTCGGCGGACGGCTGCTTGCCGGCGGTAGCGACGTCACGTTCATCGGGCGTGCGCGCATCGCCGACCAGTTGCGCGATCAAGGCATCACGCTGTCGCGGCACGACGATAGCCGCTGGTATGTGCCGCCGGAGCGGGCCGACGTATCGACGGACGCGGCCAGCGCTGCCGCCGCCGATCTCGTGCTCGTCACCGTCAAGTCCGCTGCGACGCCCACCGCTGCCGCCGAACTGGCGAGCGTGCTGCGCCCCGGCACGATCGTCGTGAGCTTTCAGAACGGTGTCGGCAATGCCGACGTACTGCGCGCCGCGCTGCCGCAGCAGACAGTGCTGGAGGGGATGGTGCCGTTCAACGTCGTCGAACGCGGCCCGGGTGGATTTCACCAGGGCTCGGCGGGCGAACTGGAGATCAGGCAAACGCCGGCCATGCAGCCGTTCGTCGACGAGTTCAGGAAAGCGGGACTGCCGCTGATCCAGCACGCCGATATGTTGCCGGTGCAATGGGCGAAGCTGCTGCTCAATCTCAACAACGCGATCAACGCGCTAGCCAACCGGCCTTTGAAGGAAGAACTCTCGCAACGCGCCTACCGGCTCTGCCTCGCCCTGGCGCAGAGAGAAGCGCTCGCGCTGCTGAAGCGGGCCGGCATCCGGCCGGTCAAGGTGACGCCGCTGCCGGCCACCTGGATACCGAATTTTCTCAGCTTGCCCGATGCGTTGTTCGAGCGGCTGGGCCGCGCGATGCTGACGATCGATCCGCTCGCGCGCTCGTCGATGTCCGACGATCTGGCGGCGAAGCGGCCCACGGAAATCGACTGGATCAACGGTGAAGTCGTGAGCCTCGCCAAGCGTCTCGAACAAACGGCGCCGGTGAATCAACGGCTCTGCGAACTCGTGCGGGAAGCCGAGCGAAGCGAAGTGCGGCCCTCGTGGTCCGGCGAAGCACTACTGGCTGAATTGCGGGCGGCAGCCCGCGCTTCGTCGGCGCGGCGCGACGGAATGTGAGCGCCGAAGCGCGCACATCCGTGCTTCTCTACTTAGCGGAATTTCTGCAGCGACGGATCCGTGATCGCCTGTTCCGGCAAGTTCAGCATGGTCGGCAATGAGCTCAGCGGCGGCAGCCCGCTGACGTCGGCCCAGCGACCGCCGCTCGTCATGTAAATGATGGTCGGCGTGCCGTCGAAGCCAAGGTCCTGAAACGTCTTGATGTTGCCGTTCAGCTTGGTTTGCGTCGCGGGCGGCACCGTCGCCAATGGCTTGATGCCACCGGACTCGTCCTTCTCGGAGAACTTCGTTTCGAGTTCACGCATCAATGCCGGACCATCCTGCGCCTGCAGCAACGCAGCGGCCTTGCCCGGCGAATCCGGCTTGAGAAAGCCCATCGGAATCCAGTGTACCTGCAGCCCGGCAGCCTCGTACGGCTGGAAGGCTTTCCACGCGTAGTGACAGAAAATGCAGTTCGGGTCCATGAAGACATAGATCGTCGATTTGACGTTTTTGCCCGCAGCGCCCTCGACGATCGCCGGCGCGTTCTGGAGCGTCGCGACAGCCGACGCAGGCAGGTAACTCGGCGCCGGCTGCTGCGCCGCCATGGCTACACCCGACAACCCAACCGCGACTGCGGCGACGACATACCTTACAGATTGAAACATCAAACGCTCCCATTCGATCGAAGACGAACTACGTGGATACCTCAATTGTCGGCCATCTCGGAGTTGATGTCGAACGAGGTGCGCAGTCGCTGCCGAACACACCTCGCACGCCGACGATCTGGACCAAGCCGGCAAAAATTGACAGAAATTCCAACACTATATATTCTGTCTAAATGTCGAATCCATCCAAAGAACGGCAGATCCTCGTCGAGCAACTGAAGCAGGTGGCAAAAGGGTTGGCAGAAACCTTTGCGCCCTTCTGCGAAGTGGTCGTTCACGATCTGCTGCACGCCGATCAAGCCATCGTCGCGATCCATAACAACCTGTCCGGCCGGGAAGAAGGCGACCCCGCCACCGAGTTGGGTCTCGCACGCATTGCGGACGAGTCGTATCCGCAAGTCATCGCCAACTACCCCAACCAGTTCGCCGACGGACGGCAAGTCAAAAGCACGTCGATCGGCATCAAGGACTCGGGCGGCCGCTATGTGGCGGCGCTCTGCCTCAACGTCGATCTCACGCTGTTCGGCACCTTGCAAACCATGCTCGGCCAGTTCGTCAGTACCGACGGCACCACCGGCGTGAAGGAGTCGCTCGACCCGCCGGGCGCCGACGGCATCCGGCAGCGCATCGACCAGTTTGCCGCCCGGCTGGCCACCACGCCGCGGGCCTTGAAAGCAGCCGAGCGGCGCGCCCTCATGAGCGAGCTGCGCGAAGCCGGCAGCATGGAAGTGAGGCGCGCCATGGAAATTGTCGCCCTTCATCTGGGCGTATCGCGAGCCACGGTGTACAACGATGCCAAATGAAGCACGCTTAGTACTGCTCGACAAAGACGTCGTCGAGTCCCTGCTGCTTCCCGACGATGTGCTCGAGGCGGTACGCGAAGCCTTCGTGCTGCACAGCCAACGCCAGGGGCGAGTCTTCCCGGTCGTTCGCGAGGCGCTGGCCACGGGCGGCATCTTCGGCATCAAGTCGGGCGACGTACCGGCTCAACACCTGCTGGGCTTCAAGGCCGCCGGATTCTGGCCTGCCAATCGCGGACTCGGGGGCGAGCCTCATCAGGCCACCATCGTTTTGATCGATCCCGCGACCGGCCGCCCCACTTGCATCGTCGACGGTAACGCGGTCACGACCATGCGCACCGGCGCCGCTGGTGGTTTGGGGCTGCAGCAACTGGCCCGTCCCGACAGTTCAACCGTCTGCCTGTTCGGTACCGGCGTGCAAGCCAGGGCACAGTTGAGCTTCGCGCTCCGGCTGATGCCCACGCTGAAACAGGTCCGCTATGTCAGCTCGACGGGACAGCCGGATCCGGCTTTCGAGGCGCTCTTCTCCACCCGTTGCGACATCGCGCCGGCGCATGATCGCAACGCTGCGGTGGCGGATAGCGACGTGGTGATTACCACCACGCCCGGCGCCGCAGCGTTATTCGATCCGGAAGCGGTGCAGCCAGGCACGCATCTGAACTGCGTAGGCGCCGATACCAAAGGAAAACGCGAGCTGCCCGACGGTCTCCTGCAACGGGTTCGTCTTGTCGTCGACGATCGCACGCAAGCAACCCAGATCGGCGAGACGCAGTGGGCACCCGATACACCGTGTGTCGAACTCGGCGATCTGCTGACCAACCCGGCTCAATTCAGGCGCGAGCGCGACGACATCACCGTGTTCGACATGACGGGGCTCGCGCTTCAGGACCTGACCGTTGCCCGCATGCTCTTCGAGCGTGCTCGCGAGTCGAACCTCGGCAGCGCGCTCGCATGGCCTTGGTGACGAACCTGAACCCAACGCGTCGTGCGACGCACTCAACCATTGATGGACAACACATGCTGAATCTTCCGACTTACACCGACGTCGCCGCCGCAGCCGAACGCATCGCGGCCACGGCGAACCGCACGCCCGTCATGACCTCGCGCACGGCCAACGAAGAGATGGGCGCGCAAGTGTTCTTCAAGTGCGAAAACTACCAGCGTATGGGTGCATTCAAGTTTCGTGGCGCGATGAACGCGTTGTCGAAATTCGACGCGCGCCAACGCGCGGCCGGCGTAGTGGCGTTCTCCTCTGGCAATCACGCCCAGGCCATTGCGCTGGCGGCGAAACTGCTCGGCATTCCCGCCACCATCATCATGCCGCTGGATGCGCCGGCCGCCAAAGTCGCCGCCACCAAAGGATATGGCGGCAACGTCGTGACCTACGACCGTTATACGGAAGATCGCGAAGCGATTGGCCGGAATCTCGCCGAACAGCACGGCATGACGTTGATTCCGCCCTACGACCATCCAGATGTGATCGCGGGCCAGGGCACGGCTGCCAAGGAACTGATCGAAGAAGTCGGTACCCTCGACGCCTTGTTCGTCTGTCTCGGCGGCGGCGGATTGCTGGCAGGGTCGGCGCTCGCGGCGCGCCATCTGGCGCCGGACTGTGCGATTTACGGTGTGGAGCCGGAAGCCGGCAATGACGGCCAGCAATCGTTCCGATCCGGCTCGATCGTCCACATCGACACGCCGAAGACGATCGCCGACGGCGCGCAGACCCAGCATCTCGGCCAACACACGTTCCCGATCATCCAACGCGATGTCACCGACATTCTCACCGCCACGGATGCGCAGTTGATCGCCTGCATGCAGTTCTTCGCAGAACGAATGAAAATGGTCGTCGAGCCGACCGGTTGTCTCGGCTTCGCGGCGGCCCGCGCCATGAAGGATCAGTTGAAGGGCAAGCGGGTCGGTGTGATCGTCAGCGGCGGCAATGTCGATCTGGAGCGGTATGGCAGCTTCCTGATCACAGCAGGGGCAGCGTCAGTCTGATGTGCTCCGCGAATACCGCGGTCAGATGGGACGGGCGCTGCCGCTCGAACTTCAGGCTAATGCCGATGCCCGGCAATGGCGGCAGCGCCGGATCGCCATTGAGGATGTGCAGATCCGGGGCCACGGCCGTCTGCGTGATGACGGCAATCGCCTGCCCCGAGCGGACCAGCGCCGTCAGCCCCGCAAGACTGCTGCTCGCATAGGCGATGCGATAGGCCCTGCCGGCGCGTTGCAGCGCTTCGCAGGCCGCTACGTGATCGAGCGTGTCCGGATCGGAAAGCGCCAGCGGCAACGGCTCGAAGTGGGCGGCGTCGAGTCCCGGATAGCCCACCCAGACCAGCGGTTCGCGGCGAATGATGTCGCCGTCCGGGGCGTCTTCCGGCAACGAGATCATCGCCAGATCCAGCGCATGCATCTCCAGTTGCTCGAGCAGCCGCGGGGTGGGCGCGCACATCACTTCCACCAGCGCTTGCGGGTGCTGGCCCGAGAACTGCCGCAGCAACTGCGGCAGGAACACGGCGGCGTAGTCGTCCGGGCAGCCGAAGCGGATCGTCCCCGACAAGCCTTTACCGGACAGATCGGCCATCGCCTCGTCGTGCAGCCGCAGAATGCGTTGCGCGTGAATCAGCAGGCGTTCGCCGGGATTCGTCAGCACCACCCCACGACCCGTGCGCTGGAACAGCGGCTGATCGACGATTTCTTCGAGGCGCTTCATCTGCTGACTCAGCGCCGACTGGGTCCGGCCAATCCGGTTGGCCGCCCGGCTCAGCGCCCGGACCTCGGCAATGACGACAAACGAACGCAGCAGATCGATTTCGAGTGAAAGGCTCAAGGTATTAGGCTCACTTCTAGCTTCCATAAGAACTATTCGTTTCTATGAAACCAGAGAGCCCTCTAGACTGCAAGTCATTCCCGCTAGCAGCCAAGGAGAAGCAAGATGTCCCGGAACGACGATGCAACTTTCTGGCGCAACGCCAGGCAGCACCTGATCCGCTACGGCGGCACCTTCGAGCCGATGATCATCGAGCGTGCCCAAGGCAGCTTCGTCTACGACGCGAACGGCCGCGCGATCCTGGACTTCACCTCGGGACAGATGAGCGCGGTGCTGGGCCACAGCCATCCGGAGATCGTGGCGGTTATCAACGAATACGCCGGCAAGCTCGACCACCTCTTCAGCGGGATGCTGTCGCGCCCCGTGGTGGACCTGGCCACGCGCCTTGCCGACATCACGCCCGACGGGCTCGACCGGGCGCTGCTGCTCAGTACCGGCGCGGAGTCGAACGAGGCCGCCATACGCATGGCGAAGCTGGTCACCGGCAAATACGAAATCGTGGGTTTTGCGCAGTCCTGGCACGGCATGACCGGGGCGGCCGCCTCCGCGACCTACAGCGCCGGCCGCAAGGGCGTCGGGCCGGCTGCCGTCGGCTCGTTCGCGATCCCTGCTCCGTTCCTGTACCGGCCGCGGTTCGAGCGCAACGGCACCTACGATTACCTGGCGGAACTGGACTACGCCTTCGATCTCATCGACCGCCAGTCCAGCGGCAATCTCGCGGCGTTCATCGCCGAGCCGATCCTCAGTTCCGGCGGCATCATCGAACTGCCGCCAGGCTACATGGCCGCGCTGAAGCGCAAATGCGAAGAGCGCGGCATGCTGCTGATCCTCGATGAAGCGCAAACCGGCGTCGGGCGTACCGGCACGATGTTCGCCTGTCAGCACGACGGCGTCACGCCCGATATCCTCACCCTCTCAAAGACGCTGGGCGCCGGCCTGCCGCTCGCGGCCGTCGTCACCTCCGCGCAGATCGAGGAGCGCGCTCATGAACTGGGTTATCTGTTCTATACGACCCACGTGTCCGATCCGCTGCCCGCCGCCGTCGGCCTGCGGGTGCTGGATGTGGTCGAGCGCGAGGGGCTGGTGGCGCGTGCGAACGTGATGGGCGAACGGCTTAGACGCGGCCTGCTCGATCTGATGGAGCGCTTCGAGTGCATCGGCGACATTCGCGGACGCGGACTGCTTCTCGGCATGGAGATCGTCAAGGACCGGCGCACGAAGGAGCCGGCGGACGGCCTCGGCTCGAAGATCACCCGCGAGTGCATGAAGCTGGGACTCAGCATGAACATCGTGCAGTTGCCGGGGATGGGCGGAGTCTTCCGGATCGCCCCGCCGTTGACCGTCCGCGAGGAGGAGATCGACCTGGGGCTGGAACTGCTTGGTCAGGCGATCGAGCGTTCGCTTTGATCACCTCGGGGTTCATGTCGCGTGGGCGTGGGTGGCAGCGTCAGCGTCAGTGGAAGCCATAGTCGGGGTTGCGCGGATCGAAGGTCGAGCCGTTCCAGTGGCGCGGCACGACCGCTTCGAAACGGATGCGCTCCACTAGCCTGCCGCGCTCGTCCCACGCGACTTCGCCAACGGGCCACGGGTGCTGAAGATCGAACAGCAGTCGCACGCGCTGCGCGTAGTGCGCCGGCGGCCCCGAAGGCGCAACCCACGTCCAGGCCAGCAAGCGCGCCCCCTGAACATTGATGAGTTCGATACGGGTAGGCCTGGCCGTCAGGCCTTCTTCACGAAAGCTGCTCGCGTCATGATCGACGGTACGCGCGATGAACTGCAGACCCAGATCGCGCACGCTATGGCGCGACTGGGCGCGCGCGAACGGGCCGTCGACGGCAACCTTGCCGGACACCAGACGCAGCAGCCCGCCCACGTGGCCATAGACGCTGTCCGGGTCTGTGGTTTCGTCGTACAGAATCTCCTGCCCCGCATGGGGTCCGTCAGGCAGCCATTTTGCGTAGACCTTGCGCGGATTGTCCTGGTAGCGGATCAACATGTGATCCGGTCGGTCGGACCATCTGCCGGCGACGCGCTCCTGCCGGAACATGCCGTACTCATAGGCGTTGTCGAGCACCATGTCGGACCGTGCGTACTCGACAAAGGCCTCCGGCTTCATGGCGTCCATCAGGGACAGGATCTGGGCGTCGGATAGGGACAGCAGCGAGTGGTTTTCGATCCGCATGCGCAATGACGTGGCCTGTTGGTCAGGCGTAAGGCCGCGGAACTGCTCGATGTCCGTGCTCGCGGAATCCGGCGTGGCGGCGTGAGTGCATGCCACCGAGGCATCGGCCACAGCCGGCGCAAGCGGGCCGGCTGTGGCCGACTGCGCAAGCGCGCCCCTTGAGATGAGCAGGCACAGCAGCAGGAGCACAGCGGCCGCGGCCGCAACGAAGCCGGGACGCACGAGCAAGCTGCTGCAGGTACTCCCGGCGCGAAGCAGGTTGTCCATGATGATTGGCCGCAGGCATCCTCCGACTAGAGGCTCGCCGCCACGGGACGTGGTTGCATCATGGGTAAACGCCGACGCACACCGGTTTATTCCAGTGCCGCCCGCGTCTGCACACTCCGCTGATCAACCCGCCTCTTGCATCACAGGCCCCCAGGCATTTCAGGCCTGAGCGCCACCGTCTCGCCGGTCCGCACGGAGCGTGTTGCCGCCTCGGCGCAGGCAAGCGCCGCTATCCCGTCTGCAAGCGTCACAGGCACGGGCGTGCCTGTCTTGATGGCGTGGACGAACGCGGCCCATTCCGCCTCGTACGCGCGCATGTATCGCTCGAGGAAGAAATAGACGGGTTTCGCGGATCGGGTGCCTTCGCGGGTAATCTTCTCGATCGTGTTCTCCAGTTCATTCTTCGCCGAAAGAAGACCTTCGGAGCCGAGAAGCTCGATACGCTGATCGTACCCATACCCCGCCCGGCGGGAATTCTTCACCACGGCGATGCGACCGTCGGCCCACGAGAGGGTCACCACAGCGGTGTCCACGTCTCCCGCCGCGCCGATCTCAGAGTCGACAAGCGACGAGGCCGTCGCCGTTACCTTCGATGGTGCCCCGCCCATGATCCAGCAGGCGATGTCGAAGTCGTGAATCATCATGTCGCGGAACAAGCCGCCCGATACCTTGATGTAGGAAACGGGGGGAGGCGCCGGATCGAAGGAGGTAATGGCCAGCAGCTCGGCTTTACCAATCTCCCCGCTGTCGACGGCCGCCTTCAGCGCGGCAAAATTTGGGTCGAAGCGGCGATTGAAGCCGATCATGACCGGCTTGCCTGTCCTCGCCACCTTGGCCTGACATGCCAGCGCGCGCTCGAGCGCGAGATCCACCGGTTTCTCGCACAGCACCGCCTTTCCTGCCGCCGTTGCGCGTTCGATAAGGTCGGAATGCGTGTCCGTTGAAGTGGCGATCAGTACCGCGTCGATCGCAACGTCGGCGAGGATATCGTCAACGGAACGGACCTTGGCCTGAAAACGGGCGGCAAGGTTGTGTGCCGCCTCTGCGGCGACATCGGTCACGGCCACCAGCGTGCAGTCGGGATTGGCAGAGATCGACCTGGCGTGGACCTGACCGATCCGGCCTGCACCCAGAAGGGCAATATTTAACATGTTAGAGCGCCTTTCATACGAAGTTTCATAAGCAATCAAGTCGCCCTTGATGGCTCATAGTTGATATGGACTGCGATATATTTGGAAAAAGCCGCCTGAATCTGTTTCGAGCTCAATTCCCATCGCTTTGACAGCCTTGAATGCCTTTGCGGCCTAGATCGTGAAAGCCTCCCGGAAGCGGTGCAATGCGACTTCGTCGTCGCCGCTAGCCCACGCCTCCATGGCGACCACACCACGATATCCGGCTTTTGCCAGCGCTCTCGCAACGGCCGGGTAATTGATCTCTCCCGTACCCGGTTCGCAGCGCCCCGGAACATCGGCAACCTGGATTTCGCCAACAAAAGGAAGCGCGCTGCGGACCAGTTCGATCAGGTTGCCCTCGCCAATCTGGGCGTGATACAGGTCGAGATTGAGGCGCAGATGCGGGCTGTCGACCGCCTTCACCAGTGCCAACGTGTCGGCCGCTTTTGCGAAAGGGACACCAGGATGGTCGACTTCCGCGTTGAGGTTTTCGAGGCAAAAAGCCACATCCGCGCGACGCCCAAGTTCCGCTACCTGCCTTAGCGTACGCTGCGCGGCAAGCCACATCGCACCCGTCACAACAGGGGTCGGCCTGACGGGCATGCCGTTGCCGTCAAGGCCCGTTCCATGCAGGTTCAAACGAGGACAGCGTAGCCGCTTCGCCACCTCGATGGATTGCCCGGCGGTCTGGATCAGCGCCTGAGTTCCACTTTCCGTAATCAGATCGCCTTCGATATATCCGGTCATCGAGGAGAACGATGCACCCGTCTCCTGTAGCGCCGCGATATCGTGTTTCGTCCAGTCCCATATCTCCACGTGGAATCCGAGTTCGGCGATCTTTCTCACGCGTTCGGTAAAAGGGAGATGGCGAAAAACCATTTCAGCGCATACAGCCAGTTGAAACATGGTGAACCTCTGATGGGTAATGTCTGGGATAGTGCTACGCAAGCTCACGTGAATTCCTGCGCGACGGCGGGGCCGGCTTCAGCGGTACTGTCCGGCGTACTTTTCGACGAGCGCAACGTTGTCCCGCGTCACAAAGCCCGGTCCGGTGTCCACTCTGTTCGGGCCGAAGCGCGGCGTGAGGCCATAAGTCCTGATACGCTGCTGAAACTGCTGGTTGCCTTGCAGCGCCGCGATGGCCTTGTGAATATCAGACGTTTTGTCCTGTTTCATGAGCGCCAGCAGTGCGACCGGGATGTAGCCCTGCAAGTAGGGCTGCTGATCGATGGCGAACGCTACCGTACCGGCCTCGATGCCTTTGCTGATCTCCGGTGTGAGGTCGAAGGTGGCGAAGAATATCTTGCCCGTCAGGCCGAGTTTGGCGACCGCCCTCAGCGCAGGGACGGCCGACGTCGGGCCCAGCGCCAACACGGCCTGCGTGTCCGGGTGCGCGTGCAGCGCTGCAAAGACCTTGTTTTCTACCTGGATGGGGTCGTTGCCGGAATCGAGCGTGGACTTCTTGAAATCGGCACCGATGGCTTCGGCGAAACCGCGGCAGCGGTCAAAAGAAGACGGGTTGGTCACGTTGTTATTCACGCACAGGAAGCTCTTGACCCCGGCGGCTTTGGCGCGTTCGCCGGCCTCCTTGCCTGCCACATACTCCGGCTGGCCGACGTGCAGCAGCGCGCCCAGTTCCTTGCTCTGCTGCGCGGTGCCGGAGTTGTAGGTGATGACGGGGATACCCTTTGCCACGATGGTCTTGACAGGGGCACGCACGACATCCATGTCGGCGATCGTGGTGGCCACGCCGTCATAGTTGCGGGCAGCGGCCTGTTGGAGCAGATGAACCATGTCGGCGAGGTCGCCATTCGGCGGGTTGCGATAGTCGACCGAGACGGCGAAGTCTGTTTGCGCATCGGCGATGCCGTTCTTCACGACGTTCCAGAACGGATCGGCATCGGGCGCGTGGGATACGACGACAAACCGGACTCCCTGTGCGACAGCGCTTAAGCTGAATACGACTGTCGCCAAGACGGCGATGAGGCGTGCCACTCCTTTCATGCTTGTCTCCTGTGTCGACCGGCGCTGACTCCAGTCCCATTCAAGATGGTTGCCATCTGATTATGTAGTCGGCCCGTCTGCAAACGGGTCCGTGCCTGCATCCTATGACAAGGCTTTCCGGGTGGATGCTAAAGAAATGTCCATTCTGGTTATTTTCATTGTTATCATATATTTACAACGAAAATTCCCTGCCAGGAGGAGACCCACATGCTTGCGTACGACCGGCTCGCGGCCATCGCGGCAATCGACAAGGTGGCGGACATACTGCGCACCGAACTCGGTGGCGAAGCGCAGGCCATCTGGCCAGTCCTCGCGCCCCTCTTGCAGAATCATCTGCGCGACCGGCCCATGACGATCACCTCGCTTGCCGATCTGTCCGGGTTGCCGCGCACCAGCGCGCGTCGCATTGTGTTTGCGCTGAAGGCAAAAGGCTGGCTCGAGTTTCGCGGCGTATTGGGTTCCGGCAATCGGGCTGTCGTCGTCCCGACTGCAGCGTTGCTCGATCGCCTGGACAGAATCACCGAACAGACGGTGAAGATGATTGTGGGCGCAAGTCGCGCCGACTCGGTTGACCGCTTCGATGCCGGGAGATTTGCCGGGGATTCGGGTATTCCGTGGCCACGTCCGGCAACAGACGGCTTCAACGATTCCGTCGAGTTGACGCTTGTCGCTTATGAAGATCCGGTGTTCGACATCCTCAAACGCAACCGGTCCGACATCGAACGATTCCTCGGGCATCGCATGCGTATCATGGCCTTTCCTCAGGACACCTACCGTACTGCGCTCGACAAGGTGCTCACGGACCCTTCGCCGGTCGAAGCCACGGCACCGCTGCTCGCGGCGATTCCATTCCCGTGGCTCGCAGAACGGTGCGAAAACGGGCGCTTGCTTGAGCTGCAAACCTTGCAGGCCGAAAGCAGCTTCTCGGGCTCGGACTTTTATGATGCGGTGTGGCAGGCCGGTTGGTCTGAAGGACGGTTGTACGCCATCCCGCTGCAGCCCACCGTCGACTTTCTCTGGTACCGGCAAGATCTGTTCGAGGCTGAAGGGCTCGCTCCCCCTCGGAGCTTCGACGATGTGCTGCGTTGCGCAGCCCGACTGCAACGGCCGAGTCAGGACCGCGCAGGTATCGCGTGGAATGCAGCACCCGGTTTGCCGCTCGCAGAATCGTTCCTGCAGATTCTCGGCGCGCAGGGAGGCGTCGATTTCGACGATGGAGTTCTGCAGGTCGAGAGCGAAGCAGGCAGGCAGGTCATCGAGTACCTTCGCGCGCTGGTTCCATGGTCGCCTGCCCCGCTTCGCAGCTTGCACTGGACGCGCAATGCGCAGATCTTCGGCTCGGGAAAGGCTGCGATGTGCTATCACTGGTCGAATCGCTACGGCATGCTCGACAGTCATGCACTGTGGCAAAAGGGGGGGCGCGTTGGGCTTCAATTGCACCCGACGTTCTCGAGCGACGTGGTGCCGTTATCGCCGCTTGGCGGCGCCTTGCTGACGATACCGTCGAGGAATGGCGAAGCGGCTGCCCGCCAGGCATGGCGGGCGATCGAGACCTTGACGTCGCCCGAACTCATGAAGTATTTCGTGCTTCACGGTGCGGCTGGCAGCGCCCGTCATTCTGTCGCTGAGGATTACTATGTACTGCAACGCAACCGTGTTATTGAGGTCATTGATCAACTGGCCAAGAAACGCCAGGTCAGAGCGTCTCCGTTTCCGGTGGTGTCCGGGTATCACGGCCTGACCCAACTCCTCAGCGATCATCTCGAACCTCTGTTGTTCGATGGCGCTCAGGACGTTCGCAAACGGATTGGCAGGCTTCAGAGCGCCTTGGCGCGGGCGCGGCACCCGGCGCGTGGGCGAGGAGCGCGATGAAGTTTTGCCGCGAGGGTTTCGGTCGCGCGGAAAGCGATGTGGGGTCGCTATGCTGTCGATGCCTGGGTATTTGGCCCTATAGCCGCCGGATAAGGCGTTCTCCATGAGATCAATGGCTGGCTCTGATACCGCACCAGCAACGCCGTCGAATAATTGATCGGCTCGATTCCACCAGAATTTCCTTTCAGATCAAGTTCATGGGATCGGACCTGCGCATAGGGCACCTCCATGGCGCCTCGGCACCTCGCGAGGGTGATGCCCCATTTGGCTGCAATCGGCCAGTTTGAGACATTCGACAACACGAAATGCGCGAGCGAAAGCTGCCATTCACAGCGCGACATAAGCTTCGGGAGGCGCACTAGATGGGGTGCCGTCAATAGAGGGATTTTTTCGTACGCCAGGCGCCCAAGGCGTGCGCCGTGAGCGTCGCTGATCGACCGCTACGCATAATCGGACCCCTCGCCCACGCATAATCAGTCCCCTAAACCGATAGACGAAGGCCCGACGCGGCAACGCATCGGGCCTCCACCGTCAAACATCGCAGGAGTAAGACGAGTCCAACTAGAATCCGACTATACCGACTCGACTCACGGAGCTGCAATGTCAGGCAAAAATTCATCAATTCTCGCTATGGCATTCAGACTATTCGTTTGCCTGGCCGCTGTTCCTTTCGCTTCTGCCTATGCCCAGGACATTAATAAGCCGACATGGCCTACACAGGGGTGGCTGACTTCGACACCAGAAGAGCAGGGAATGGATTCATCCGCACTCGCGAAGCTCGTCGCTTATGGTGGAAGCCACAGCTTCGACAGTTTGCTCGTCGTGCGTCATGGAAAAATCGTCACGGAAGCCTATTACGCACCCTACACAGCGGACATTCCGCACAACATATTCTCATCCACCAAGGCGGTTACAGGCACTGTTCTCGGAATAACCTATAAGGACGGCTTGCTCGACCGTCTCGATCACCCCGTGCTGGACTTTTTCGCCGATCGCCGCATTGCGCATGTAGACGAGAGGAAGAAAGACATCACGGTCCAAAATCTCTTGGACATGACCTCCGGGCTCGACTGGGATCAGGGCTTCGAGGGCGGCAAACAGCAGTCAATGTACGATCTATATCGAAGCTCGAACTGGATTCAATTCATTCTCGATCGGCCCATGGCGCATCGACCAGGAGAAGTCTTCAACTACAACAACGGTAACGTCGACTTGCTTTCTGCGGTGATTACTAGGCTCACGGGCAAACTCGCCGAGGACTATGCGAGAGAAAAACTTTTTACTCCTTTAGGTATTGTCAATTGGCATTGGGACCGCGACCCCCAAGGCCTCACAAAAACCGAGGGAATACTGTACCTGTTGCCGCGCGATATGGCGAAAATCGGCTACCTCTATCTGCATCATGGTGAATGGGACGGACAACGCCTGCTTCCGCCTGGATGGGCGGATGTTTTGGAGCACCCACTCGTCAACATGGGCGCGTCTCACGATCCCAATCAAAGTTACTCGAACCTCTTTTGGGTGTTTCCCAACAAACGTGTCTACATGGCAAATGGCAAAAACGGCCAACTGATCGTGGTGTTTCCAGATCAGGATGTCGTGGCGGTTACGACCGCGAGAAAGCAGCTCCAGCTTGAGACCTTCATCGACGCCATGTCTGCGGCCGTCAAGTCAGACACGACACTACCGCCAAACCATGACGCCGCCGCGCAGCTTGCGAATGCGATCAAGAACGCTGCTATCGAGAAGCCGACGTCCGTGGGCCCGACGCCCGAGATTGCGTCCGAGATCTCAGGCAAGACCTACAAATTTCCAGACAACGCCCTTGGGTTGAAGTCATTCACCCTCGATCTGATCGGCCCCCATCCACAATTTGAAGTCGAGATCTCTTTAGGCTCTCCGGCGGGTGCGTTGGTCAGGTACAGCCAGCCGATCGGGCTGGATGGGCTCTATCGCAAAGGAGAGCCTAAACTTTCTGACCCCGGCGTCGGGCACATCATCGCGGCCAAGGGTGCGTGGTTCGACGACCATACCTTCGTGATCGACGCTCCAATTTTAGGATTCGGCGAGCAACAAAGGTTCATCCTGTCGTTTGGCGGCAAGAAGCTGAATCTTCGCCGCACAGTCGCTGTTGGTGAGGGTGACGAATCTTCCATCGACGGCGAACAAGAGTAGGATTTCGCCCTCTTCGGGGTGCCGCCAATAAAGGGATTTTTTCGTACGCCAGGCGCCCTACAAAGCGGACAGCGGGGGAACGCGCAATAGATGGCCGGCGGCGCTCCATGACCGGAGGAATCCCACGAGGAACCCAGCGCCGGTGTAGATTTAGCGACGCAGCCGCACGCCGTAGCCAAGACCAGCCTCTTCGCTCAGAAACAACACGCCGGCAATCTCAAATGCGGCCATTACCTTGATGACCGTCGAAAAATGCGCGTGGATATCCTCGCCTGCCGCTTCGAGGCGTTTGATCGTGATTTTCGAAACGCCGGCCATCTCCGCAAGCTTCGTCTGATCCCAACCGAGAAGCGCTCGGCCTGCCCTGATTTGTATGCCCGTTATCATGCTTGACTTTAGGTATCTCTATTGATACTTTTAGTATCATATGCGACGGAGGCTACCTATGGCTACCAATCCAGCGCTTGCAGACTGCAGAATGACACGATCAGTCTCCTACTTCCTCGTAGATGACGTGTTTGCGACTGCAGAGTTCTATCGTGATGTCCTGGGCTTTACCTTCGACGAGTTCTTTGGTGTTCCACCAAGCTTTGTCATGGTCCAACGCGACGACGTGAACATCATGTTCAGGCAGGTGCGGCCACCAAGAACTCCGGTCGCACGGCCCAATCGAACCGTCATGGACGAAACGTTTGATGCCTATGTCTACGTCTCGAATGTGGATCAACTTGCCGCGGAGCTGCGCGCGAAGAAGGCCGATATTGTTGAAGGACCGGTTGATAGGATCTATGACATGCGAGAGCTGCTCGTGCGCGATTGCAACGGATACGTCATTGCCTTCGGGCAGGGCTGAATCCGGCGACCCGTCGTAGATCGGTTCGATGAGCTGAGTTTTGCCAGCTGCTGAACTTGCAAAGACATCCCGAGCAGGCGATCGAATTGCCGACGATTCGCCGTGCGGGGTTGACCGTCCGGTCGTGGCCGCACGGCGTCCCACGACCGGGGACGCCGCTCGCCCCCGGTTGCTGACCGACGAGGGGCCGTACCGGCTAGGCTATGTCAGCTTGAAGCGTGCTTCTACCGGACGGCAGGGCGTCGCGCAAAATGCGTCAGATTAGAGTCCTTTTCGCCAATGGTTGACGCTTCCGTACCTATGTCTCAGGCCCAAATCTGACAGATTCGCCGTTGGCGTACGTAAACGTCCGAATCTTGACGGCACCCCTAGATGAAACAACGCATAGAATGATGATTGCGGGCCTGTTCGCCGCGTCAATCCCCCAAGGGGCGGAGCACATGAAATCAGACGCGGACAACATCATCGATCTGTATGACCGGCATGCGCATGACTATGTCGCGGATCGTCGGCACGGCGACGGGAGCGAAACCGCTTGGCTCGATAGATTCGGTGCGCTCTTGCGACGAGGATCATCCGTACTTGACATTGGTTGCGGCTCAGGCGCGCCGATTGCGGAATATCTTGTCTATAAAGGCTTCGCGGTGGACGGTATCGACAGCTCCCCAACGTTGATAGCGCTCTGCCGTGAGCGTCTTCCGCAGCGGTCTTGGAGTGTAGGGGATATGCGTGGCCTCGCACTTGAGCGGACATTCGATGGCTTGCTCGCCTGGGACAGCTTCTTTCATCTCAGTCACGATGATCAGCGCGGCATGTTTCCGATCTTTAAACGACACGCGTCACCGCGCGCCGCGCTGATGTTTACCAGTGGACCATCGCACGGTGAAGCCATTGGCTCGTACCGTGGTGAACCTCTCTATCACGCTAGTTTGGCTCCCGAAGAGTATCGAGCGCTGCTGAAAGCAAATGGCTTTCAGGTTGTGGAGCATATCGTCGAAGACCCGGATTGCGGTGGGCACACTGTTTGGCTCGCTCAAATGGAGTACTAAGTGCCCCCGAAGCGGCCGCTGACGACCGGCTGTTCCGGGTCGACTTCTGCCGATTGCGCGCCGATTCCGCGAGGCGCATCCAGACGCACTCGCCCGCCCTTCTCCATCCGCTGTCGAACCAGTGTCACCCTGAAAACGCCAACCGAATCGACACGTGCGACGCGCTCGAAACGCGTGGCGCGCTGACACGACAGACCTGTCGACAGGTCACATTATTTTGACGTAGCACTGCTTTTTCTCGACCTGTTCGAGTTTGAATCCCTTCTGGGTCATGCATGAAGAGATCTCGTCCGGGAACGGATTCAGATTAAAAATCCGTTGGTCGATTTTGGGGGAAATTCCATGATCCAGTTCGTCTTGCGCCTCTGCGCAGGACGCCTTCGCGAGTCCGATCTTGACGGGCTCCCCGGTGATGCGGTTGCGAATTTTTTCATACTCTCCGCTTTTGCAAGCCGAAACGGCGTCCTTCAGATGTTGCGTGTAAAGGATGTCGACGCATGCATTGGCTTCCCGGTCCGCATCCGTGAACACCGCCGCGACGGTCTGGGACTTCCACTCGGATTCGTAACGCGAAGTCTCCTCAAGCGGCCAGCAGCCGCACCCCGTCAGCGTCAGCAGCAAAGCAGCCATGCCCGCGCGGGAAAGCCATCGCTTTCGTACTTGCATAAGTCCGGCTCTTTTGAAATTGGAATGGTTCAAGCAGGATGCGGGGCGCTTTTCAAAACTCGTAGCCGATAACGCTCATCTCGTACTGGACCGTCGGGTGAGATTGCAACCAAAGACAAATAATACCTCCTACAATGCATTGGGTTTGATCAGGTATCACAACGCTGACTACGGCAGTGTGTATCAGAAGCCATTGTGCGTCGTGCCCACGATCAATCCGATTGTCGCCCCGCCATCCCGCTGCCATGCAAACTGGATAGGATGGAAGACCTTAGCGAGAGCGATTTCATTATCGGGTTGTAAGCGGATGAGAGCGCGCTCGATCACTTGCATTAAGACCGGTGGGTTACATTTGTTACCATGAACGCATATCAGCGAGGCAAGCGATGGGCAAGGAGTTTTTTATCAAGGCAGCGCGTGCTCTTAAAGGGCCGATCGAAGATGGGCAACTGCTGGCCATTACTCGTGGCAACCTGCGCTCCGACATCGCACAGGGCACAAAAAGGTTCGCAGCGATGGATTTGTTGCAGTGCGAATATGTCATCGACAGTGGCCAGATAAAATCTTCTATCGGTGGAAAAATTCTGGAATCGACAACCACATTTAGTGCACACGACAAGGTGGCCATTGCCGCGTTTGTGATCTCCGTGCAAAGCAAGATTTATCTATTCAACCACTTGAACAAGACCGATCTGGTCGCACACTCATCGTTTGTCGGGAAGTTCGCCAAAGGCGCAGGTGAAATCATGATCGTCGGCGGCAAGGTCAAACTGATACACGCGCACAGCGGGCATTTTCGCCCAGGCGTTCTCAACATTTTTCATGTCGTCAAGCATTTCCGCGATCTGGGCGTGCTCGCCGTCGACGCAAAGGTCGGCTTTGTAACAGATCCTTTTATCTCGATTGAGATGCCTCAGCCCACCAAGACGGACAGCGTGCAGTTTTCGTGTTTACTGGGTGAGCAAGAGCAACAGGCCATTTTGCAGAACGAGCAAGAAATCACTCAACTCCAGCTTGAATTGGAAAAACTAAGGCAGCCCATCTCGGAGACTGCTGTTTCTGAATACAGGGCACAAAAACTCCTTGAGGCAAGCAAAGAGTTAGAGGATGTTGAGGGAACAAAGGATCTTTGCATCATGCTGGAGATGCTTTCTGATTATGAGAGTCAAAAAAAGTCAGCCGATGAAAATAAACGCCTGGCAAATGAAATAAACATTGAAAAATATCGCGAAATGATCGTCAAGGAAATGAAAAAGATATCCAATAGAATCGAGGATGCACTGAGTCTGATCGACGATATAAAGAGTACTATGACGAGGCAAACCATTTCAGTGATTTACAGTGCCATCTATTTCACGGATTTTGTCACCACGCACTATGAAAAGCTGAAAGCGAACCATGTACCCGCAGTTTATGACAACGCGCTTTGATTGTTCGTACCGCGCCCTGGTCGCTAGCGCTACCTGTCGGTGCAGGTTGCGCATGACGCACTGAGACTACAACAGGGTGTTTTCGACAGCCGCCCCATTAGCGACGCCCGTTATCGAGAAAGCTGAGGGACCCTTGTGGGTCGACTTCTGCAGGTCGCATGCCCATTCAGCGGAAGCCCATACAACAATAAACTACCGCTGATACCGTACCGGCAACGCCGTCGAATACTTGATCTGCTCCATTGCAAAACTCGAGCTCACGTCATACAACGGCACGGCAGCGATCAACAACTTATAGACCCGATCGTAGTCATCGATATCCGAGACCACCACCCGCAGCAAGTAATCCGTCTCGCCACTCATCCGATACACCTCCACCACCTCCGGAATATCCTGCACGGCACGCGTGAACGTAGCCGCCCACGCCTCCGTATGCTGATTGGTCCGCACCGCGACGAACACCGTCGTGCCAACGCCGAGCTTGCGCGGGTCGCATAGCGCCACCTGAGCGCGGATTACCCCAGTTTCCTTGAGCCGCTGCAGGCGCTTCCAGCATGGCGTCTGCGACAGGTTGACCCGCTGCGCGAGTTCGGCGATCGGCATGGTCGCGTCTTCCTGAAGCAGTTCCAGCAGCTTGCGGTCGATGATATCCATTCCCATATCCATCCCCAGATAGAAAATTATTCTACTTTTACCCAATCAAGGGGAATTATATGAAAACTCTTTCTCCACGCAAACCGGTATAAATATTCCTGTCCGATAACCGAATCCCAGCGCCTGCGCCGCCCTCATGAGCCACGATATCTCCCAGCCTGCTGCCGACCGCTCCACGCCCCCGCATGTTTCCGTGCTGCACGGAAATGAAGCCGTGCAGACCTCGCCTGCGTCAGCGGCCGCGCCAAAGTGCGCGAGCCAGCCGATCGCACGCCTGTGCGACGCGCTGGACGCCGCCTTCGACCAATCCGCGGACACCGTCGACCCATCGCAACACGCAGCCTTCGCACTCGTCGTCAGGACGGCGCTCGCCACAGCGGCCGCCGATCCGGCGCTGCTCGCACCGGCGCAACGCGAGGGCTCAACAGACTCGTACCGTCGCCACCTGCTGGCCGCCGATCCGCACGGCCGCTATGCCATCGCCGCGCTGGTCTGGATGCCGGGTCAGGCGAGCCCGGTACACGCCCATCAGACGTGGTGCGGCTACGTGGTGCTGGACGGCACCTTGTCGGAAACGGTGTATGACTGGAACGAGGCGCAGCAGCTTGCGACCGAGACACGCTCTCATCCGCGCGCGAGCGGCGCCGTGTCGTTCGTGCGCGCCGGGCGTCGCGGCATCCATCGGCTCGGCAACGCGAGCGACGCACCGGCCGTCTCGCTCCATATTTACGGCGTCGAAGGTTCGCAGATCGCCACGCACGTGAACGACCTGCTCGGCGTCGTCGATCGCGCACCGGCCCTCGCGGAACCGGCCGTCGCCTGAGACCGTAGAGGCGTGCCTGGTTTTTGCGCGCCTAGCTTTTCCCCGCCTCACCGGCAGTAGGAATCTGCGGCGCGACCGGCGCGGGACCCGTCGAGGGCGGCGCCGGCCGCGGCTCGTGAGAAACGTCGCGGGCCGCCATCGCCAAACCGCCTGTGCGAGCGCCGCCAGCCCCGCCATGCGGCACGTCGCCATGCTCCGAGACACGCGCATGCATCGGCAATTCATCGTCCGGCAGCGGCTGCCCCTCGCTATCCTTCGACGAGGTATAGATGCGCATTTGCGGCACCGGAATCTCGATACCGGCTTCGTCCATCTTGCGCTTCAGACGCAGGTTAAACGCACGCGCCACGCTCCATTGCTGCAGCGGCCGCGTCTTGATCTGCCCTTTCACGACCATCCAGTTTGGATCGAAGCGGTCGAGTCCCCACACTTCGATCGGGCCCAGCATTTCGCGCCGGTAGCGGAAGTCGGCCATCAGATCCGCACCCACCTCGCGAATCAGTTGGGTGACCTGATCGACGTCGGCGGAAAAGCCCATACGCACTTCGAACACCGCGTAGGCAAAATCGCGCGACAGGTTTTTCACGATCTTGATCTGCGAAAACGGAATGGCGTGGATCGCGCCCTGGCCGTCGCGCAGCCGCACCGTGCGAATCGACAGATGCTCGACCGTGCCCGCATGGCCGCCGTCGACGTCGATCCAGTCGCCCACCGAGATGGTGTCCTCGATGATGATGAACAGGCCCGTGATCAGGTCGGTGACGAGCGACTGCGCGCCGAAGCCGATCGCAAGACCGATCACACCCGCGCCCGCCAGCAGCGGCGTCACGTTGATGCCGAGGTTCGCCGCGGTCACGATGCCCGCAACCGTCACCAGCGTCACGAACAGCGCATTGCGCACGAGCGGCAACATGGTGCGCGCGCGCGTGCTGGCGTTACGCGATTTGCTGCGTGAACCGCTCGGCGTGAGCGCTTCCCTGATCGCAGTGTCGATCAGAATCCACAGCAGCCAGGCAATGAACCAGGTGGCAAGAATCGCCATGACCGCATGGGCGATCCCGCGCGCCGCGACGTTCTCCTCGATCACGCTCGCAAGCGACACGCCCCACAGCCGCGCCGCCAGTTCGAAAAACGCCAGCCAGATGAACAGCGTCGCCAGCGTCCCCACGAATTGCAGCAGTCTGCGCAGGTAAGGCGAGCGGCGATGCCTGCGGATATCGCGCGGCCGCGTCACGCGCAACACGATGGCCGACAGGAAGAACGCCAGCACCAGAAACAGCGCGGTCACCACGGAGATCTGCAGCACGTTCTCGTTCGAACCCGAACCGCCGATCGTGGCAATCACCGAGGCGCTGGCCAGCAGCAGCACCGGCACATGCCAGAGCGAGGCGAGCACGTCGAAGGCATCGGTTGCGGCCTTATGGTCGTGGCGCGCGTCGTAGGTCCGGTTGCGGATCAGGTGCGCCACGGGCCGGCGAAACGCCAGCGCGAAATACGCGGTCAGGACGGCGGCAACCATATTCGCCGCCGTCGACACCAGTTCGGCCAGGTTCGGCCCGAGCTGATGCGCGACATCGTAGTTCACCGCCGCATCGCCCAACGCGGCGCACACGCCGATCGCAAACAGCAGCCGGCGCGCATGTTCGAGCAGCACGCGCACCGCGACGCGCCGATGCCCCGAGCCGAACAGCGAAAACATGATGAGACAGATCGCGGAAAACACCGCGCCGGCGACGATCGCATAGGCGACCACCATCCCCAGCGTACGGCCGAGCGCATCGGGCATGGCCCGCGCGAATACCAGCGCGGCCAGAAACGCGACGATCCATGGACTGGCCCGCCGCAGCGCGAAGATCAGCAGCTCACCGCTCGTCGGATTCGGCTTGAGTTCGAACACCACGTGGTAGCGTTCGTGCAGCCGGCGTTGCACATAGATCAAGACCCATGCGCAGGCGCCCCAGCCGGCCAGCATCGCCACCATGTCGAGCAGGATCTTGCCGAAACTCTGCGGCCCCTGGCTCGTGACGATGGTGAACAACTCGTTGCCGGCCGCGTTGAAACGCCCGGCCCAATAACGCAGCGGCGTGCGACCCTGATGCACGCCGGACTCGAACGAAGCGATTCCCGACGCGATCGCACCCAGCAAACCGGGACTCGGCTGCGCAGGCGGCGCCGGCGCGACCGTGCGGCTGACGTCGCGCAGCTTCTTGAGCTGGGCGACGAGCGCCGTGCGCTGGCGATCGTTGTCGAGCGTCGAGATCACGCTGTCGAGCGAGCGCGCAAGCTCGGCCTGGCTCGCCGGCGACGGCGCGGAGGCCGCTTCGGCCGCCGAGGCGGCATCGGACGCGGGCGTTGCCGTCGCGCTGTTGATCAGGCTCTGCAATGCCGGAATCACCGGCGTCGCGCCGGCCGCGTGGGCGGGCTTCGGCGCCGCGAAAAGGCACGCCAGCACGGCCACCACGATCAGCCACGCACACAGCGGCGCAGCCTGCGCCGACGGCCGCAGGCCCGCGGCACGGCTGCGCCGGGGGTCGGAAGACAGATGACGGAAAAAATAAAAGGCAGTGCGAAACGCCCGTTGCCCGCCGGTGAACGGCGCAGCCCCGGACTCACACCGTTTTTGGCATGACTTCATGGCAATCCGTGACAAAACGGGAGACGCCAAGTGTAGCCGCACTTGCCACAGGCCGCGCAGGTGTATGCGTAACGGAATGTTAGGACGCTTGCGCGGCCGGCTGGGATCAGTAAGCGACCGTCGCGATCTTGCGGATGAAACGGCCCTGCTCCAGCTCGTCGACAAACGCGATCGCGTAGTCTTCAGCCGAAATGCGGCTATTGCCGCTGGCGTCCGCCAGCAGCGTGTCGCTGCCCGTGCGGAAGACGCCGGTCCGCTCGCCGGGGGCGATCAGCGCCGCAGGGGCGAAAAACGTCCAGTCGAGATCGTTTAGCGTGCGGTAAAACGTCAGCGCGTCGCGGTGGGCCAGCGCCACCGGCTTATAGGCGTCCGGAAAGCCTTCCGTGTCGACCAGTTGCTTGCCGGGTGCCACTTCCAGCGAGCCCGCCCCACCCACCACCACGAGACGCTTCAGGCCCGCCGCACGCACACCCTCCACCAGCGCGCGGGTCGCGGTCACGACGACAGCCGCGTCGTCGCGCGGCGGCGCATAGGCGCTCGCCACCACGTCATGGCCGCGCACCGCTGCGGCGACGCTGGCGGCGTCGAGCAGATCGGCCTGCGCTGCCTTGAGGTTGGCGACGTCCGTCGGCACGCGCGCGGGATTACGCGCCAGTGCCGTCACCTGATGGCCGCGACGCGCCGCTTCCGCCGCAATCCGCGAACCGATTACGCCCGTTGCGCCAAACAATGCGATCTTCAATGCCTTGCTCATTTCTGTATGCTCCTGTGATTAGCTTATATGTAACCACGTTGATTACATATAACGCCGAAAAAAGAGGGGCTTGGCCCCCCGCTTGTATCTGCACGTCCCTGCCTGTCCTGCTTGAACCTCCAGCCGCCGCACAGCGCCGCCCTATCCCGCCGGCCGCCGCTTGCGTTCGCGCTGGCGCTCGGCCTTGACCAGGTCAGCGGTGGCATCCGCCAGCGTACGGCCTGCGAGCGACGCCTCCATGGCCTGCTGCGCCTCATCGATGATGCCGCGCAGCACGACCTGGATATTGCGCCCCACCATGCAAGCCGGATTCGGTTCCTCGCGATGCAGCGCGAACAGTTGCGCATCGTCGACGGCGCGGTACACCTCCAGCAGCGTGATCTCGTCGGGCGGCCGCGCCAGCAGCGCGCCGCCGCCCGCGCCGAGTTGCGACGTGGTGAGTCCGGCGTCCGCGAGCATCGTCAGCAGACGGCGGATCAGCGCGGGATTTGTGTTCACGCTGCCTGCAATCATGTCCGACGAAAGCGGCAGGCCTTCCTGCAGCGACAACAACGCCAGCACGTGGACCGCAAAGGCAAACCGGCTACTCGTATTCAAAACGCACCTGTCCGGCGACGACAATGTGTAACCATAGTAATTACATTTAACCGCGCTGTCAAACCGGCGCGGCCAACCGCGGCTCCGCCGTGCCTCGCATGCACATCCACCGCTCGAACCTGCGGCGTCATTTGTCCATCTGCTTTTGTGCGTCGCTGCTGCTGTCGCTATCGCTCGACGCAGCGGATGCCGACGAAGCCGCCGTGGTATCGGACCACTGCTGCAGCTTGCGTCCCGCGTTTTGCAGGCCTGCGCCGGTCAGCGACGCCGCCTTGTTGAGCTCCGCGCTGCTCTCGCTCGCCGCGCTCTGCAGATTGGCTTGCGCGCTGGAGGCGAGCGCCGACGGATCGATGGTGATGGTCGGCGCGGAAGCCGCCGAATCGATGTTCTGTTTCGCCGCGTCGACCTGCTGGCCGACATAGCTCGCGGCCTGGTTGAGCGACTGCCCGGCCTGTTGCGCAGCGTCATCCATCTTGCCGGCCAGTTGGCCCGCGGAGGCGTCGTTTTTCTGGCACGCTGCCAGCGCGCCGAGCAGGACTCCAGCCAAGGCAACACGGCGAACGAGGGGACGGTGGTTGAATGAAATCATTTTGGAATCTGAGCCGCAGCAAGCGGCTTCCCTATACGGCAACGAACTCATGATACGCCCTGGCGCTGCTCACCCTGCACTTCGGGCAGGCAGACGCCCGTGCGGCAGACGCTGCGTGCAAGGCCAAACGCCGGCGCTCGACGCGCCGTTCGTCGCTGTACTGTCAAACACGTTGGAGTAGACTCGCTGAACGTTCGATGTGTTCCGCAGTTCAACTGGAGGCATGCGATGGCAGCAAAGAAGATTCTGTTCCTGACCGGCGATTTCGCCGAGGATTACGAAACAATGGTGCCGTTTCAGGCACTGCAGGCGATCGGCCATGTGGTCGACGCGGTGTGTCCCGGCAAGTCGGCCGGCGAGCGCATCAAGACGGCCATTCACGACTTCGAGGGCGACCAGACCTACACCGAGAAGCCTGGCCACCAGTTCACCCTGAACGCCGCCTTCGACGACGTGGACCCCGGCCAATACGATGCGCTGGCGATCGCAGGCGGCCGTGCTCCGGAGTATCTGCGCCTGAACCAGAGAGTGATCGACATCGTGCGCCAGTTCGCGGAACAGCGTAAGCCGATCGCTGCGATCTGCCATGCGGCCCAACTGCTGGCCGCCGCCGACGTGATCCGCGGCAAGCGCATTTCCGCTTATCCGGCCTGCGCGCCGGAAGTGAAGCTCGCGGGCGGCGAGTACGCCGACATCCCGGTCGACGCAGCCATCACCGACGCCAACTTTGTCACCGCGCCCGCATGGCCGGCCCATCCCGAGTGGCTGCGGCAATTCCTCGTGCTGCTCGGCACGCGCATCGAACTCTGAGATTTCCCCGCACGTCGGGTCGCCGCTCAGGCGCCCGACGCCTCATCCCTTCCGCAGCATTTCCCGCGCGAGAACAAGGCCCGCAACCAGCACCCTTGCGCGCGCATTGCATTGAGATGTGCCGGCTCATACCCAACTGCATTTGAGACTAGTCCGATAGTTCATCGCGAACGGCCTTCCTATAGTCGACGGTTGACTTTGGAGCCCCTTTCGATGGAACTGACAGACTGGATCGTCGTCCTCGTGATCGCACTCATGGCGATCGCTTTCTTCTGCGGCCGCGCCCCGGCCCGCTGGTCGCTCGAGAACCGCGCGCGCCGCTTCACCGGCACCCGCCTGCTCGTGCAGGCTGCGTTCTCACTCTGGGCTGCCCTGCTGATCCTGGTACGCGGACTGTTCGCGCTCGACGGCCTGCTGGGCATGCGCCCCGCACCGCACATCGTGATCCTGGGCGCGGCCGTCCTGATGGTGTTCGGCTGCTACTGGTCGATTCGCGCCAGCAAGCTGCTGAAGCCGCGCCGCATCTTCACCGCGTACTAAGTCCCGGCGCACCCAGCGCCAGCATCTCGGGCTCTTCGCGCGGCACACGAATCTCCGCCTCCGGCAACGTGAAATAGAAGGTCGTGCCGACCCCTTCGGTCGACTCCGCCCACACGCGGCCGCCATGCCGCTCCACCACGCGACGCACCAGCGCCAGTCCGATGCCCTCGCCGGTTGCGACGTTGCCGTGCAAGCGCTGAAACGCGTTGAACAGACGCGGTATGGCGACAGCCGGAATCCCGAGCCCGTTGTCTTTCACATAGAAAATACGTAACGAGTGGACGCCGGGCGGCGCCGGCGTCGTCCCGACTTCGACGCGTCCATCGCGCGACGCATCGAGGTAGTTGATCGCATTGCCCACCAGATTCGCGAACACCTGTTCGAGCGCGGTCGGATCGCCCCACACCGAGGGCAGATCGTGGACCACCACGCGTGCCCGGCGCGCCCGGATCGATACCTGCATCGCATCGACCACACGCTGGACGATGTCGCGCACATGCACCTGCTGACGCCGGTACTCGACACGGCCGACGCGCGAGAGCCGCAACAGCGCGTCGATGATGTGCGACGCACGCAGCACCGCGGTCTGCAGGTAATGCAGCGCCTCGCCGATATCCTCGTCCACCAGTTGCTCGATATGCTGCCGCCGCTCGGGCGTCAGCGACGACAGCCGGACCGCTTTGCGCAGGTCGTCGCAGGCATGAATCAGTTCCTTCGAGAAGCCCTGCAGGTTGACGAGCGGCGCGCGCAGATCGTGCGACACGCTGTAGATAAACATCTCGTTTTCCTGGGTCTGCTGACGCAGCGTCTCGTTGATGGCCGTCAGTTCATTGGCGCGGCGCGCCAGATCGGCCTGGAAACGCGCCTGGATGCGCTCCGCCTCGAGCAGGCGCCGGCTCGTCTCGTGCAGCGTCTGATCGAGCCGGGCGATTTCGTCCGAGCCGTGGTCGATCGGCGCGAGCGGTTCATTGCTGGCGAGCCGCCCGGCGTTGTCGGAGAGCAGCGCGAGCCGCCCGCGCACGCCGCGCGTGAACAGCCACACGGCCAGCGCGACGAACAGCAGCGAGCCAAACACGGCGGCCACCACCAGCACCTGCTGCCGCTCGCGCGCGGCCTCGGCCTCGGTCGAACGCTGGGTGTCGATGAGCCGCTCCTCGTTCTGGAACGCGGTGATCTGGGCGCGGAAACGGTCGAGCACGTCGGTCGTGGCCAGTTCGCTGAACCGTTCGATGACGTCGCGCCGGCGCCCCGAATGCAACAGGTCCTGCACACGGTCCGACCATTGCCGGTAAGCCTGCACCGATTGACGGATCTGCACCGCGCGCTCCACCTGCGGCGGATTGTCGGCCACGAGATCGGCCAACTGGTCGATGCGCCGGTCGATGTCCATCCATAGCGCGACGGGCGTCGTGACATCTGCGCTATTGCTGAGCACCGCGCCGCGCAGACGCACCGAGTCGAGCAGCACCGGCTCCAGAATCGCCGTGGTCTGGCGCAGCACGTCCTCGCTGTGGGCCTGCCAGCGCTCGGCCTGTGCGGCATCCACCTGTGCCTTGACCAGCCCCGACAGGAGGGCGAGCTCGAACACGGCAGGAATCGCGATCAGCAACAGCCCTTTGGTTGTCAGTCTCATGCGTACGCGAAGGAGTTCGGGAGCCCGGCAGGCCGCGCAGGGGACAGCACATTATGTCGGCGTTTGCCCTGGATGACAAAGGCCGTCAGCATGGCCGCCCGCCCGGCGGCATGGGACCGCGCCGCTCGCGCCGGTTGCCACGACATGCGCCATGCACGGCGCATTGACTGCGCCCATACGCTCGGTCTGTCACCTGTCCCCACATGCTTGTGTGATGATAAAATCGCCTGCTGGAGATGGCATTCTCCTTTAACCGCCCAGACAGGGCTGATGATGCCTGCATGCCCGGATGATTGCGGATACGCCGTGTCTGCGCTCACCCCGGTTTGTCGACCTTGCCAGGCGTCCTTCCATGTATTTATCTATTGTCGCAGTGGGTATCGGCGGTGCACTGGGTTCACTGTTCCGCTGGTTTCTCGGTATCCGTCTGAACGGGGTCTTCCCCGCCCTGCCGCTCGGCACCCTCGCCGCCAACGTGATTGCCGGTTATGTTATCGGCGTCGCCGTGGCGTTCTTTGCCCGCTTGCCCGAGCTGGCCCCTGAGTGGCGGCTCTTCGTCATCACCGGGCTGATGGGCGGCCTGTCCACCTTTTCGACCTTCTCCGCCGAAGTCGTCCAGCGCTTGCAGGAAGGTCGTTTCGGTTGGGCCGCCGGCGAAATTGCCATTCACGTGTCCACGTCGCTGGTGATGACGGTGCTGGGAATCGCGACCGTATCGCTCGTGACCCGCTAGATAGACGCATCACCCTGTTTCATTTCGCTTGCCGCAATCGCGCAATGCGAGTCGATTCAATACGCATTAAATAAAGAGATATTGCGGCGCCACGCCGCGCGCCCTCTCCTTCTCATCCGCCAATATCTAGTTCACGGACGAAAAAAAAGGCGTCACGTGACCGTGACGCCTTAAAAAGTTCTAGCCATTCCGAGGGCCGTGCTAGAACCTGAGAGAGGGGATTCGAAAGCGTCGCCTGACAGCGCCACACGCGTGAATTGCCGTTGGCGCCTTGCTGGCCCGGGCTGTAGAGCATGTCGGGCGAGGCTGAGGCTACCGTGCCGAACTCACACGCAAGCCTTCCTTTCGAAATGTGATTCCATTTTTTACGGTTATGCTGACTAAGTCAAGCAAAATCTAATGCAGCCGGGCACTGCCGGCGGCACCCTTCTATTACAATGAATCGTCATATCAAATAGGGCCAGCATGCGTCATTATGGTGCAAGTTCGGCACTGCCGCTTCCGGTTCGGCGGTACAGCACAAATGTGTAAAATGAAACAAAGTTTCACAATAATGAGATGACCCACGAATCCATGCTCCCCCGCGGCACCGATCCCGTCAAGGAAAAAGACGGCTCAGGAGACGAAGTTACGGCGCTCGCGCGCGGCCTGACCGTGCTGCGCTGTATCGCGGCAGCCGATTCCCCGCTCAGCAACCGCGAACTGACCGAGCTCACGGGCATTCCGAAACCGACCGTGTCGCGCATCACTGCGACGCTTGTCAGCGCCGGGTTTCTGTTTCGCCTGCCGGACAGCGAACGTTTCGTGCTGACTTCGTCGGTGCTGGAATTGAGCAACGGATTTCTGCGCAACTTCGATATTCGCGCGCGCTCGCGGCCGTTCCTGATCGATCTCGCCGAACGCACCTCGCTGTCCGTGCATCTGGCCGTGCGCGACCGGCTCGACATGGTGGTCATCGACGCCATCAAGCCGCGCTCGGCCGTGCTGGTGTCGCGGCTCGACATCGGGTCGCGGATGAACCTGAGCCGCACCGCTGTCGGCCGCGCCTATCTGGCCGTGCTGTCAGAGCCCGAGCGTCAGAAACTGCTGCTTGGGCTGCAGGCTGCCGAAGGCGACGACTGGGGGCAAATTAGCAACCGGCTCGGCCAGGCGCTGCAGGAAACCGCCGCCCATGGCTTCGCGATTGCCACCGGCGAGTGGCACGACGGGCTGAACGCGATCGCGGCCGGTTTCATCGGCCCATCCGGCGAGCGCTATGCGGTCAATTGCGGCGGCTCCGCCCACCAGTGCCCACGCGACTGGCTGATGACGCGCGCGGCGCCGCTGCTGCTCGAATGCATCGCCAACATCGCCCTCGAAATTGGCGGCACGCCAGGACGGCGGCTGGACAATTGAGCGGCTGCGCGGCCCATTCCACGAGGACCCGCCGGACCGCTGCCGGCACGCGCCGCCACGTGTGGCACGCAGCGGTCCGCGCGGTGTAACGCGCGTAACCAACAGAAAAATACATCACTGGACGGTAAGGAAGCCAGGGACGTACGATCATGCTTTCGTCCAGCTTGCTGTGGCCGATCCGCGCTGTCCAACGTGTTGCATTTCGCACACCTGCCTAACTCCACGCCCGTTACCTGATCGAATCGATGGACGAACAACAACAGCATTCGGAAACTTCTCGCACACCCGCCCCGGCGCACCAGCCGTCCACCGCCGGGACCAGCCAGACAAAGAGCGGCGGCAAACCGCATCGGGGGCGCACTATCGGACTGATCGTCGCCGCGCTGGTCGTCGCGGGCATTGTGGTGTGGCGCTGGCATCCATGGGGCGGCCCGGCCGGCGGCGCGGCGGCGCAGAGCGAGGGCGGCGGCCGGCACGGCCGCGGCGGCCCTGGCGCGTTCGCCAACCTGGCGCAGCCGGTGCACGTCGCCACCGCGACGCAAGGCGACATGCCGGTCGTGCTGACCGCACTCGGCACGGTCACGCCGCTTGCCACCGTCACCGTGCAGACGCAGTTGAGCGGCACGCTGCAAACGGTCGCGTTCCAGGAAGGCCAGATGGTCAAGAAGGGCGACCTGCTCGCGCAGATCGACCCGCGCCCGTATCAGATCTCGCTTGAAAACGCCGAGGGCGCGCTGGCGCGCGACCAGGCGCTGCTGCAAACCGCCCGCCTCGACCTGAAGCGTTATCAGACGCTGCTCGCCCAGGATTCGATCGCGAGTCAGCAGGTGGACACGCAAGCGTCGCTGGTGCAACAGTACATCGGCACCGTGAAGTCGGATCAGGCCAACATCGACACCTACAAGCTCGACCTGATCTACGCGCGCATCACCGCGCCCGTATCGGGCCGCGTGGGTCTGCGCCAGGTCGACCCCGGCAACTACGTCACGCCCAGCCTGACCAACGGGCTTGTCGTGATCACGCAATTGCAGCCGATCAGCGTGATCTTCACCGTCTCCGAAGACAGCCTGCCGCAGATCATGAAGCAGGTGCAAGCGGGCGCGAAGCTGTCGGTGACGGCGTACGACCGCAGCAACACCACCTCGCTCGCGGGCGGCACGCTCGAGACGCTCGACAACCAGATCGACACCACCACCGGCACGCTCAAGCTGCGCGCCATGTTCAACAACGACGACAGCCTGCTGTTCCCCAACCAGTTCGTCAACGCGCGGCTGCTGGTGGATACGGTTCACGACGCCGTGATCGTGCCGACCTCCGCCGTGCTGAACGGATCGATGGGCCAGTTCGTGTACGTGGTAAAGGACGACAGCACGGTTACCGTGCGGCCGGTCAGGATCGGCCCCGTGGACGGCGAACGCACCAGCATCGCCACCGGCCTGCAGCCTGGCGAGCGGGTGGTAATCGACGGCTCCGACCGTCTGAAGGAAGGCGCGAAGATCACCACTCCGGCGGACCGTCCGCGCGGCGCTTCGGGAGCACGCGGCGCTTCCGGTCCGCACGGCGCATCGGGCGCGTGGGGTGCATGGGGCGCGTCCGGCGCGCATGCGCATCATCACAAACACCCGGCGCAAGCTTCGGAATAAAGGCTGACTGAACCCGCATGAATCCATCCCGCGCCTTTATTCTGCGCCCGGTCGGCACTGCCCTGCTGATGGCGGCAATCATGCTGGTCGGGCTGGTCGCGCTGCGCTTCCTGCCGCTTTCGGCGCTGCCGGAAGTCGACTACCCGACCATCCAGGTGCAGACCTTCTATCCGGGCGCGAGCCCGGACGTGATGACCTCGTCGGTCACCGCGCCGCTCGAACGGCAGTTCGGGCAGATGCCGTCGCTGAACCAGATGTCGTCGCAAAGCTCGGCGGGCTCGTCGATCATCACGCTGCAGTTCAGCCTCGACCTGCCGCTCGACATCGCCGAACAGGAAGTCCAGGCCGCGATTAACGCCGCCGGCAACCTGCTGCCGTCGGATCTGCCCGCGCCGCCGATCTACGCCAAGGTCAACCCGGCCGACGCGCCGATCATCACGCTCGCCCTCACCTCGCAGACCATGCCGTTGACACAGGTGCAGGACCTGGCCGACACACGTCTCGCGCAGAAGATTTCGCAAGTGGCCGGCGTCGGTCTGGTGAGTCTGTCAGGCGGCCAGCGTCCGGCTGTGCGAATTCAGGCTAATCCGCGTGCGTTGGCGGCGTACGGTCTGAATCTCGACGACCTGCGCACCACCATTTCGAACCTCAACGTCAATACGCCGAAAGGCAATTTCGACGGACCGACGCGCGCCTACACGATCAACGCGAACGATCAGTTGACCGACGCCAACGCCTACAAGAGCGCGGTCATCGCCTACAAGAACGGCCGGCCGGTGATGCTGACGGACGTCGCCACCATCGTGCAGGGCGCGGAGAACACCAAGCTCGGCGCATGGGTCGACGGAACACCGGCCATCATCCTGAACGTGCAGCGTCAGCCGGGGGCGAACGTGATCCAGGTGGTGGACAGCATCAAGGCGCTGCTGCCGCAACTGCAGGCCTCGCTGCCCGCCGCGCTGAACGTGCGGATCGTCACCGACCGGACCACCACGATCCGCGCCTCGGTGCGCGACGTGCAGTTCGAACTGCTGATGTCGGTGGTGCTGGTGGTGCTGGTGATGTACCTGTTCCTCGCCAACGTCTACGCCACCATCATCCCGAGCCTGTCGGTGCCGCTCTCGCTGATCGGCACGCTGGCCGTGATGTATCTGTGCGGCTTTTCGCTCGACAACCTCTCGCTGATGGCGCTCACCATCGCCACCGGCTTCGTGGTCGACGACGCCATCGTGATGATCGAGAACATCGCGCGCTATGTCGAAGAGGGCGAGTCGGCGCTCGAAGCGGCGCTCAAGGGCTCGAAACAGATCGGCTTTACCATCATCTCGCTGACGGTGTCGCTGATCGCCGTGCTGATTCCGCTGCTGTTCATGGGCGACGTGGTGGGCCGCCTGTTCCACGAATTCGCGATCACGCTGGCCGTGACCATCGTGATTTCGGCGGTGGTGTCGCTCACGCTCGTGCCGATGATGTGCGCCAAACTGCTGCGCCACACGCCGCCAAAGGAAGCGCATCGCTTCGAGACCAAAGCGCACGCCTTCATCGACTACATCATCGCGCGCTACGCCGTCGCGCTGACCTGGGTGCTGGACCGGCAGCGCTCGACGCTGTTTGTCGCCGTGCTCACGCTGGTGCTGACCGGCGTGCTGTACGTGTTCATTCCGAAGGGCTTCTTTCCGGTGCAGGACACCGGCGTGATCCAGGCCATCACCCAGGCGCCGCAGTCGGTGTCGTACGAATCGATGGCGGAGCGCCAGCAGGAACTGGCCGCGCAGATCCTGAAGAATCCTGATGTGGAGAGCCTGACCTCGTTTATCGGCGTGGACGGCAACAACATTACGCTGAACAGCGGGCGGATGCTGATCAACCTGAAGCCGCGCGACGACCGCAGCCACACCGCGAGCGACGTGATCCGCCAGTTGCAGAAGGATGTGGCGCACATTCCGGGCGCCTCGTTGTACATGCAACCGGTGCAGGACCTGACCATCGACGCGACGGTCAGCCCGACGCAGTATCAGTTCATGCTGACCGATCCGAACATCGCCGAGTTCGCGACCTGGGTGCCGAAGCTGGTCGAGCGGCTCAAGCAGGCCCCTGAACTCGCCGACGTCGCGACAGATCTGCAGGAGAACGGCCAGTCGGTCTATGTGGAAATCGACCGCGCCAGCGCGTCGCGCTACGGCATCACGCCGGCCACCGTCGACAACGCACTGTACGACGCCTTCGGCCAACGCATCGTCTCGACCATCTTCACGCAGTCGAACCAGTACCGCGTGATTCTCGAAGCGCAGCCGCAGGTCCAGCACTACACAGAGTCGTTGAACGCGATCTACCTGCCCTCTTCCACCTCGACGGGCGGCCAGGTGCCGCTGTCGTCGATCGCGAAGTTCGTCGAACAGCCGGCACCGTTGCTGGTGACCCACCTGAGCCAGTTTCCCGCTACCACGGTGTCGTTCAACCTGGCGCCGGGTTCGTCGCTCGGTGCGGCCGTCAAGGCGATCAATCAGGCGGAAAAGGACATCGGCTTGCCGGCCTCGTTCCAGACGCGCTTCCAGGGCGCGGCGCTGGCGTTTCAGGCGTCGCTCGCGAACGAGCTGTTCCTGATCCTCGCCGCGATCGTCACCATGTATATCGTGCTCGGCGTGCTCTACGAGAGCTTCATCCACCCCATCACGATTCTCTCGACGCTGCCCTCGGCCGGCGTCGGCGCATTGCTCGCGTTGCTGATCACCGGGCACGACCTCGACATCATCGGCATCATCGGCATCGTGTTGCTGATCGGTATCGTGAAGAAGAACGCCATCATGATGATCGACTTCGCGCTCGAGGCCGAACGCGAACAGGGCAAGCCGCCGCGCGAGGCGATTTACCAGGCGTGCCTGCTGCGCTTCCGGCCGATCCTGATGACCACCATGGCGGCCCTGCTCGGCGCCCTGCCGCTGATGCTCGGCACCGGCGCGGGTTCGGAACTGCGCCGGCCGCTCGGCATTGCGATTGCGGGCGGCCTGATCGTGAGCCAGTTGCTGACGTTGTTCACCACACCGGTGATCTACCTCGCGTTCGACTCGCTGGCGCGGCGCGTGCGCGCGCGTTTTCATCACGACCCGCATGACGAAGGCGGCCGCAACGCCCCGCCACCCGCCACCGACGCGGGGAACTAAGCGATGAACCTGTCGCGTCCGTTTATTGCCCGGCCGGTCGCCACCACGCTGCTGGCGGTGGGCATTGCGCTGTCCGGCGTGTTCGCCTTCACGAAGCTGCCGGTCGCACCGCTGCCGCAGGTCGACTTCCCGACCATCTCGGTGCAGGCCAGCCTGCCGGGGGCGAGTCCGGAGACGGTCGCCACCAGCGTGGCGAGCCCGCTCGAACGGCACCTGGGCTCGATTGCCGACGTCACCGAAATGACCTCGCAGAGTTCGGTGGGCTCGACGCGCATCACGTTGCAATTCGGGCTGAACCGCGACATCGACGGCGCCGCGCGCGACGTGCAGGCCGCCATCAACGCGGCCCGCGCCGACCTGCCCGCGAGCCTGCGCAGCAATCCGACGTACCACAAGGTGAACCCGGCCGACGCGCCGATCCTGATTCTCGCCTTGACCTCCAATACGCTGACGGCCGGGCAGTTGTACGACTCCGCCGCCACCGTGTTGCAGCAATCGCTCTCGCAGGTGGACGGCATCGGCGAAGTGGACGTCAGCGGTTCGGCCAATCCGGCGGTGCGCGTGGAACTGGAACCGCAGATGCTGTTCCACTACGGTATCGGACTCGAAGACGTGCGGGCGGCGCTGGCCGCGGCGAATGCGAACAGCCCGAAAGGCTCGATCGAATTCGGCCCGAACCATGTGCAGCTCTACACCAACGATCAGGCGAGCAGGGCGTCGCAGTACAAGGACCTGATCATTGCCTACCGCAACGGCGCGGCCGTGCATCTGTCGGATGTGTCGGAGGTGGTCGACTCGGTTGAGGACCTGCGCAACCTCGGCCTGTACAGCGGCAAGCATTCGGTGCTGGTGATCCTGTCCCGCCAACCGGGGGCGAACATCATCGAAACGATCGACCGCGTCAAGGCGATGCTGCCGCAACTCAAGGCCTCGCTGCCGGCGGACGTCGAGGTGACGCCGACGGTCGACCGCTCCACCACGATCCGCGCCTCGCTGAAGGACACCGAGCACACGCTGATGATCGCAGTGGCGCTGGTCGTGATGGTGGTGTTCCTGTTCCTGCGCAACTGGCGAGCGACGCTGATTCCGAGCGTGGCGGTGCCGATCTCGATCATCGGTACATTCGGCGCGATGTACCTGATGGGTTTTTCGATCGATAACCTGTCGCTGATGGCGCTGACGATTGCGACCGGCTTCGTGGTCGACGACGCGATCGTGGTGCTCGAAAACATCTCGCGGCATATCGAGAATGGCGTACCGCGCAGAGAAGCGGCGTTTCGCGGCGCGCGCGAAGTCGGCTTTACGGTGGTCTCGATCAGCATCTCGCTGGTGGCGGTGTTCTTGCCGATTCTGCTGATGGGCGGCATCGTCGGGCGGCTGTTCCGCGAATTTGCGCTGACGCTGTCGCTCGCGATTGCGGTTTCGCTGCTGGTGTCGCTGACGCTTACGCCGATGATGTGCTCGCGCCTGCTCAACGAGCCGCATGAGCGTGAAGAGGAAGGACGTTTCGCGCGCTGGCTCGAACGGGGCTTCCAGTCGATGCAGCGCGGCTACGAACACACACTCGGCTGGTCGCTGCGGCATCCGCTGCTGATCCTGCTGGTGCTGCTTGCCACGATCGGGCTGAACGTGTGGCTCTACGTGATCATCCCGAAGGGCTTCTTTCCGCAGCAGGACACCGGTCGCCTCGTCGGCGGCATTCAGGCGGACCAGTCCACCTCCTTCCAGGCGATGAAGGGCAAATTCGCCGAGATGATGAAGATCGTCGGCGAGAACCCGGCCGTGGAAGGCGCGGTGGGCTACACCGGCGGACGGCAGACCAACTCCGGCTTCATGTTCGTGCAGTTGAAGCCGAAGCCCGGACGGCGCGTCTCGGCAGACCAGGTGATCCAGCAATTGCGCGGACCGCTCTCCGAGGTGGCGGGCGTGCGCACCTTCCTGCAGGCTGTGCAGGACATCCGCGTGGGGGGACGGCAATCGAACGCGCAGTATCAGTTCACGCTGCTGGCGGATTCGACGACCGACCTGTACACGTGGGGCCCGAAACTCACCGAGGCGTTGCAGGCGCGTCCCGAACTGGCGGACGTGAATTCCGACCAGCAGCAAGGCGGCCTCGAATCGATGGTGACGATCGACCGCGCGAGTGCGGCGCGGCTGAACATCGAGCCGGCGCAGATCGACAACACGCTGTACGACGCGTTCGGCCAGCGTCAGGTGTCGACGATTTACAACCCGCTGAACCAGTACCACGTGGTGATGGAAGTGGCGCCGAAGTACTGGCAAAGCCCGGACATGCTGAAGCAGATCTACGTCAGTACATCGGGGGGCAGCGCGAGCGGCGCGCAGACCACCAACGCGACGGCGGGCACGGTGACTGCGCCGGTGGCCAACACCAGCAGCACGAGCGCGTTGGGCGGCGGCACGGCGGGCACGACGGCATCGAGCGCGGCGGCGATTGCGTCGGATTCGGCGCGCAACCTGGCGATCAATTCGCTTGCGGCTAGCGGCAAATCGAGCGCGTCGTCGGGGGCGGCGGTGTCGACGTCGAAGGAGACGATGATTCCGTTGTCGGCGATTGCGAGTTTTGGTCCGGGGAGTACGCCGTTATCGGTGAATCACCAGAGCCAGTTCGTGGCCTCGACGATCTCGTTCAACTTGCCGCCGGGCAAATCGTTGTCGGACGCGACCCAGGCGATCTACGACACGATGGCGGAGATCGGCATGCCGGGGACGATCCACGGCAGTTTCCAGGGGACGGCGCAGGCGTTCCAGCAGTCCTTGTCGGACATGCCGCTCTTGATTCTGGCGGCGTTGGCGGCGGTGTATATCGTGCTGGGGATACTGTATGAGAGCTATATCCATCCGTTGACGATTTTGTCGACGTTGCCTTCGGCGGGGGTGGGGGCGTTGCTGGCGTTACTGCTGTTTCAGACGGAGTTCAGCATTATTGCGTTGATTGCGGTGATTTTGCTGATTGGCATCGTCAAGAAGAACGCGATCATGATGATTGATTTTGCTATTGAAGCTTCTCGTCAGGGGTTGTCTTCTTATGATGCGATTCATCAGGCCTGTTTGTTGCGGTTTCGGCCGATCATGATGACCACTTGTGCTGCGTTGCTTGGGGCGCTGCCGTTGGCGTTTGGGAATGGGGATGGGGCCGAGTTGCGGGCGCCTTTGGGGATCGCCATTGTCGGTGGGCTCATTGTTAGTCAAATGCTTACGCTCTATACCACGCCGGTTGTTTATCTCTATATGGATCGTATTCGCGTTCGGTGGGAGGGGCGGCGGCGGGGCTCCGGTGGTCGGGGTGGGGTTCAAGGGAATCGGTGAGGGCTTTTTTTTGCCTTGCAGGCGGCTTCTGGCTGTTTAGCTCTTGCTGGTTTTTGCCTGCGGCGCCTTGTTTTTTTGGCTGTTTTCTTAGGGTGTTGGCCTCTCCTTGTATTCTTAGTGGTCTATTAGCTTCGCCCCTGTGCGGGGCGGCACCTACTTTCTTTGCCGCCGTGTACAGACTGGAGACATAGCTGACAGGTGTACGGGGACATGGTTGACACTTTCGGGTAATCGAACGCCCGGACCCATCCATGCC
>Ga0116227_10001676_pt1 | contig 50071 bp, 32 predicted proteins | sample S1TSphgellanicum_FD_89693 | JGI IMG/M metagenome (GOLD analysis project Ga0116227, IMG submission 89693) | Host-associated microbial communities from peat moss isolated from Minnesota, USA - S1T2_Fb - Sphagnum magellanicum MG | ecosystem: Host-associated > Plants > Peat moss > Unclassified...
TGGTGTTTGGTCCCCCCCCCCCCCCTTTTTTTTTTGATTTGAAGACATTAGAAGATGATGCAGTGTGATACATATTAACAATATTTTGTCTCACTAAATAATTCAACAAATAGATGTTAACAATGTTTTGTTTCAAATTTAGTAAGAAATTTGGTCCTTGAAAGGAGCTTAATTTTTAAACTTTTTTGAAAGTATCATATGATGCAACAATATATATTAATAGTATTTTATCTCACTAAATTATTCAACACATGGATATTAAAAATGTGTCGTCTCAAATTTAGTAAAAATATTTGATCTTAGTGTCAACCTTTTTTTTTTGATTTAGAAGCATCAGATGATACAATAATATATATTAATAACATTTCATCTCACTAAATGATCCAACAAATAGATATTAACAATGTATTGCCTCCAATGCAGTAAAAAACTTGATCCCATTCACTAGGTTAGAAAAAGTCCAAACTTAACAATTTAGGCCAGAATTAACTAAATACCTGAATTAGATTAATAATATATTTGTGTCATGTGAGAATACCATGCTCCTTTGTTTAGTAATTATAGCAAGGTGTTTGTGAAACATATGCAACAAAGTGTCTCCTTGAGTAGTACCTAGTACCTGCACCCCCTTCCTCTGCAAGGAATCTCAGCTACTAGGTCAATCTATCAAGTTCTGGCAATTCCATGGATGAGTTGGTGCATCAAGACTTGTTGGGTCACTGGGCATATCTACTTCTGAATTCTGGGGAAATCAGCACATTGTGGTAGATTACTTTGAGCATGAGGGAGTTTACAGAATGCGGGAAAAAGGTGGCTGGCTACCTATGGGTCTTCAGGAAAAGGTGGTAGTGGTTGTGTGTTGTGTTGTACTCCAGAGCGCTTGTGCTTTTTTACCCTTGTAGGGGGACCCATTCTCTTAATCACTATGCTTCTGGTCAAACTAGGGATATTTGATACCAATGAAACTCTGGAGGTTGGCTTAGAGCCATTGACATACATGACAGAGTTGATCAAGTGATGAAGAACACTTTCCTTGCAATGCTGGCCAGAGCATATGAAGCAAAGGAGTTGGAGCAAGAATGGGGATCAAAAACATTGTTGGCCTTAGAAGCCCAGCACACAGCATGCTAACAATGAATGGATTCTTGATTTTTGTCAATTCCAGTGTCTCCAGGGGGTTTAAGAAGAGCTAGAAGACATTGACCCAGCGAGAGAGTGCTGGAGTTGTTGTATGTGGCCCTGGATACTCAAAGTTACAGGACATTAAAAAAATCCAGTGTATAAGGGATTTGGGTATGGTCCATTTGGTTGTTCAGTTTCAGGGATGAGAGTTTGGATTTTATCTATGTGTGAAAAATCTCATGTGCATCATCATCATGTGTGGAAGGATTGAGATTTCGTGTTTGGCAACAGATTTCAAATCACAACACTTGGGTTTCCATCAGCCATTCTAGCTTGGGTTGGTAATCACCCTGTATTCTCCCCCTGTGCATACCAATTTTACCTTGGCCCAGATGTACAGTGCTGATATATTCTGGTTTGTCTACAGGTTGGATGATTGTACTAATCAGCAGTTCAGGTTACCTGTTTTTGCCCAAACTGAAAGCATTTAATCCTCCAAGGATTGTGGTTGGCGGACTTCTGCTTTGGGCATCACAAGGTGTACCATGATTAGCAGGGAGACAAATCTTTGGAGATGTTTTAGGGGCAGCTGTTGCAGTTAGGATTGTCACCTACCAAAGATATGTTGGTAATTTACTAAGGAATCCAGTTTTGGAAGCCTATTTGTGACGCAAGGAAATAACTCAAAATTTACCTCCACTAGAAAGCCTGACGCCCACAATGCAGTCAGGAGGTTGGTGAAAATAAGGATATAGCATTTGTGTGCAAGAAGACAGGAAGGTCGCATGGTGAGTATCAGAAAGCGGCGTCCTGGTGTGTCTCCAGGTTCTTTCTCAAATCTAGCTATATGTCATTCTCAGAGCAGCAGGGTTAGGAGGCATGGAGATGTCGATGTGGTTGCCTGATGGCTTCCTGTGTCTTTTCTGTGCCAAAATGACAGATTTTGGGTTTCTCACATCTTTATGTGTCAGTTGCAGCTAGGCGATGAACATGTAGGGTGATGATTGTGCAATGTTTCACCAGCCTCTGTTTTGTTTTCTTCTAGTTGATGGGCACGAATTGATTTTGAAAGTCGTGTTGATATTCAGACAAGCATGGACAGCCACAAGCTTACCAAAGACTACCGTTTCTCCTGTCTGCAAGAGGAACAACACTCGTCTCACCAGAAGGGTTGAAATCCAATGAGGACATCCCCCCTAAGCAGGTAATTTAGTGATCTTTCTGAAAGAGGGCCAGGTACCTACTAAATAAGTAGCATCCAGTCGGTTGCTTGATGTTCTCATTTCAGATAAAGGAAAATATAGGCCATGCATACATTAGTAATGTATTTCCTTTCATGAGTTTGATGAATTGCTTTGCTTTTGGGTAGTATGAATTTTTTTTCAAAATTGATGCTATTATCATGGAGATACCTGTATTGGGGTTTTGACATGGTGGCACTTGGTGGGTTGATTTGAAGGAGGTGCATACAACATGTACTTCACTTGCTCAACCTCTGAATCAGATTTATGCTCCAAATTTGTTCCCAAAAGGTATTTCTGCTTGCCACCAGCACCGTTTTCCAGTATTTCTTGCCGGATGTTAGGGTAGTTGGGTCCTTAATTGCTGAATGTTACTCTAGACACCAAATTATGCAAGTATGGTTAGGCTTTTGTACATGCAATTCCAATGGGTGGGGATCTCAACCTGAGTATGCACTAATGGAATGATGGAACCTCAATGGTCCACTTGATGGACAGGAGGGTTAGACTCTAGTCCTTGGTACATGAGGATCTTCTGGAATGAATAAGAGGCCCTATTCCCTAGTGTTGGAAGACCCTGTGACAGAGCCCTTGCCAGGGCCTCTGACCTCTCCTTGAAATCTCTGCATGCAGAAAGGGAACTGAAGAAGAGGAAGCACCAAAGGAGAAAACAACAGGGAAACCAGGAGCCTTGTGTCATGCGAGGGGTATACTTCAAGAACATGAAGTGGCAGGCTGCCATCAAGGTGGAGAAGAAACAGGTTCACCTTGGTACTGTTGGATCCCAGGAAGAAGCAGCACGGCTTTATGACCGGTGCATCCACCCTGCTTTGTTTCTTTGAGTGTCATGGCCAGAGTGTGTTCAGAAGAAGATGGGTGGTCAGGCCAGCAAAGAAATATGTCTTATGAGTGATTTAGAGCATTTCCAAGATCCAAGGATGAGTGGTTGGGTGGGACTGTATTCAGACATTTCTCAACATGTTGGTGTCTTGTAGATTGAAGGCAGAGTTGCATGGCATGTAGTATGTGCACTCACCAATTTCAAGAAGAGAATTATCTTGCAATGCCACAGATGTTCCAGAGGGGAGTCCTTTGTTTATGATGTCACATCATTCCAGTTGAGAAAGATGTGCTTTTGCATAAGTGAAGGATTTGACAACTAACTAGGTCTATACATGCTTGCAAACATTCAGAACCTAAGTGTGCTGATGACACATGTTGGATAGAAGAAAGCCAATGCTGCCTTGCAAGCACAACAAGCAGGCAAGTCTTTGAGGGAAAGCCTCTGATGGAGTTTGAGATGCAACTGGCAGGGCTGCATACATGTGTGGCAGGGAGCCGAATTTTGAGCTCTCAGAGGAAGACAAACTAGAGCTGCAAGGTTTTCAATGGGATGAGTTTCTGGAACTCACTCGCAAATCAATTCTCAATAAGAGTAAGGTCCAATCCCTGCAATCCTTTGCAACTGTAATGCTTTTTGTTACTGTTTCTTTTATCACAATTTTACATATACTTGGCATTTCTTGGATCTGGTGAGTTTCAATTCGCTTGTGCAGAAAGACAACGTGCAAAGCAAGAGGACAGAGATAAAAACCGAGATGTTCCAGCAGCAATGGATGAACTTGAAAATCCCTCATTGTCAATGTGCTTACTATAATAACAGCACATTCACACTGCTTGAAACCCTCTGGAGCTGGCAGTGAGTCTCTAGGATGTTTCCTTGCTTTCATTCTGTCAATTGCCTCCAATAGGATACACTGGCTACTCAGGGAACACTCTGAATAAGTTAGTTTTTTTCAGGTTGTATTTGGAATTCCCCCTTGGCATTTATCTAGGTATTGAAATACCCACGATCTTCACCAAATCTGGTTTGTAAACATTGTTGTGATTTGGTTGGTGTACACTATACTTTCTCACGTTTGTGGGTGTTTTCGTTACCCTGGCTCATGAGGCAAAAGGTGAATGTGCAAGGATCTTTGCATATGTTGGAGCTCTTCTGTGTTGCATCCTTCAGATCTGGGTTAAAGGTTATCTGATGCAGCCCATTGTGCAAGTGATGGAGGGGATTTCTGCTGTAAAGCTCCCTCCCATCATGAGTTAATCTCATTAGGATCAAACAGTTAGGACCTTCATGTCTGCTTTTCCTTCATAGATTTGCAAAAGATTTGGATTTGGCCACAACCCTCTTGCACTTTGATGACTGATGTAACTTGCCCTTTACTTGCATTGACTTGCTGTGGGAAGTACCTCAATTTTGTTGATGAGGTCTATAGAGTACACATTTGGTGCTGGAATACTGAGGGTAGGGATAGCAAGAGAGCTAACAGGTTCTTGCAAGTTTTCTCTAGTTTGAAGGTGAGTTTCGGTGCCCACTTTTGTCAATTTTGCAAGTAAGTGAAGGCATATTTTCAGTTTTGTTCTCAAATTGTAAAACCCATCTCACTGGACATCCTGCTTCCCATAATGATACTGTTCTACCATGTACTGCTTCTTCATGTTGTTCTCTTTGTTCTGGTTAAGGAAAGGTTTTTCATTGAGCTTGAATCTGCTGTTTTGCGATTGTGCTTGCAAAGTTTTTGATATTGCACCTGCTGGTTCTGATTGAACTTCTTATACTTCTTTTTTTGAGAAAACAACTTCTCTAATGAAGTCCTGCGAATACTAGCTTTTTAGGCGATACGCCTTTGCAGTCATTGTTTCTTCAAAAAACTCGCATCCAACCTTCAACAGGTAGAGAATTCATGATAACGGAGCAACTCTTCGTGTTAGCTCGACAATCCGAAGAAAGGTCATAGGAAGCCAACAAACGCTTCAAGGTTTACAACGTTCTGGAACCTCAATCCATAGGAACGGATGGCCCTAAAACTCTAAACCCTAATGTTGTTAGGGTTACGAGCCGCAACTGTCTCCCGTATATATATCAACGCTGGCCTCACTAGTCTGCTCATTTGCTCCCTCGCGCACGCAGTTTGTGTGGTAGATACGTTTGCACTGTTACCACTGTAATCTGGGAAGTGTGCCTGTCCTCTTGAACTTTGAGTGTTGTCTAGGCATTTTACTTAAGTCTTTTGGGCTGCTTAGCCCATAGTGGAGATTGTATTTGCTGTCTTTCGCTGCCTTCGGGTTATGTCCTTGGATCTCGACGATGTCTTTCGTTGTGTTGTTTATCGAAGATGTTTGAGTGGATGATGAACTGCAGTCAATCGGATTCCCTCCGATGCGAAAGCGCGTGACGTGTGTCTGCTTTACTGACACCTGATATCTCTTCTCCTTGCTGTTGTGGCATGTCATCTGAGATGCTCTCTTGCTGCCTGTGTAAGGTACGAACTGAGTGTGTTTTGGTCTGGGGCAGGCAGGGGCGATGAGGATACAAAGCTCCCTCTACTGAATATCAATGAGGTCAAGGCTTGGCATGAATCGAACCATAAAACATAGCCGAAACTGAGCCTCTGCTCCCTTCTTGTCTTGTCTCCTTTTGATGTCTTCTATTCTCCGTCGTGTGCTGTGCAGAGGTTTTTCGAGCAGTCCCACCTTATCTTTATAGTTCCGTGAAATCTTATGCTACCGAAGAGATCACTCATAGCTCTTGTGCAAAATGTCTTATGGCTGAAATAAACTAAACCAGTTTCGAATGGCATGCAACCCTAGGAAAGTAGCTTTCAAATATTGAATCTGTAATCCACAAGAGAATTGTTTTTTAGATAAATTCAGGATGGCAAGCTTTATAAGAAACAATATGGATAGCCTTCTTCTCAAGAGTTCAGGCTGTAGGGTTTAGAAGATTTCTTCCACAGAATATATGAGATAAACTTCAGGTGGTTGAATCACTAGTATGCTGAATTGTTTTTAGTATGGAAGTAGAATTTCAGCAAGCCCCAATCTAAAGCTGCATGAAGTAAAAGAACTAAGCATAAGATTGTAAACAAAAAACCTCAAAACTTCACAGCTTCACGGAAACAACCACTAGGGGTAATACTCATGTGAGGTCTGAGAAAGGCAGACCCATGATATGAAATGAGTAAGTATCCTAAACGAGTTTAATTAAGACTAAGAACAGGCAACCAGTTAGTGGAGCCTGGGAGAGGGCTGAGTAATAGGCCATCATAGGGTGAGTCTGAAAGGAAGCCGGTTCAAATGGTATCACTTACTAGTACAAGTTATTAGTATTGTTAGGATAATGTGACATGGATTTACAGCGCCTACTCGCTTCAATTTGAAGTACTGCAAAGAACCCTAAACTATCCCAAGTGCGTGAAGGAAGGTGCAGCAACCCAACTGCCCAACAGACATGTCAAATCCATTTGTTTTAAAAATCAAGCTTGTTCATGTTGTAGGCAACTCCAACCTGAATCCTTTTGTAAAGAATTCGGAATTTGGTTGTGAAATGAAAATTTCCCACCGTTTTGATTGTGCAATTGGTGTAGTTGTGGGCGGTCATAAAATTTCAGTGTTTGAAAGAATTTGACCTCACCCTCTTCATCGAATTCAAGATTTGAAAGATAGGTAGAATGTATTCATATGACTTTGGTGGGGGAAAAAAGTGGGCATTTGGACTTGGGATGAAGGAGAAATGAGTGATCAAACTTACACATGCAAGGGGCATCTACACACAAGCAAAAAAATCTTGACTGTTTTTTGGCACATTGTATATGCCCGGCTCCTCCTCATGTCCCAGTTCAAGGCGTTTCATCATTTGATTCAGCTCTTGTTTTCAAACTGCTAAAAACATTGGGTAGCAAAACTGCTCACTGGCTTTCACATCAGTGTTGCACAGAACTGCCCAAGAGCTTCCTATCATGTTGGACAGCTTGCAACAGAATAGGCAAGCAGAGACAAAAAAGTTGTGGACATGTAGTGCATGTTTGTGTGAGTATTGTTCTGATGCTTGGACTAGAGCTGTGTGGGTTGAGAAGGTGTCAGGGATGTTGATAGGTAGAGAATGAATGAGTTTGTGTGGTGCTTTCACAGAATAAGAATACCACTGTTTTAGGTTTTTGTGTGCTATTATTTGTGTGGACTCCTGGCTTATGTCTTGATGGACATTTTCTAACTTTGAAAACCTGAAGTCTAGGACAGGAAGCTTTCCTGATTTCTTTCTTGAAGACATGAAAGCCCCTATGTTTCTTCACTCTGGAGAACAACCCAAGTAATCCTTTTGACTCATTCATTATATACAAGAGAAGGGTCATCTTGAGACCCTTCTGCAATTTTCAGTGGCCAAGACTCATCTGGCTTTGTGACAGGTTACTAAAATCAGAGAAGGGTTTAAGGATAGACCTCTCCCTTGCATAAACAGCCTTCAATTTTTTTGGGTGTTCGACTTACTTTCAATGTGAAAGAAAGAGAATAAAAATAGAAATAAAAAAGAGGTACCTTCAAAATTATGGAATGTAATTTGCCAAGCTACTGTGAGTTCTATGTAGCAGAAGGCTCCAAGTCAGACTCTGCTCTAAAATGGTCCTCAAAATTCATTGGATTTTTTTGACAGTTCTTTATGTAAACCACAATCATTGCTAGTTTCACACAGCCATGCTAAGTCCAAAAAATTAGGTCATTGCTTACATGGACATCAATGTTTGATCACCTTCAACGATGAGTCTTTGTTATGTTCGATGTAAGATTTTCTCTATGGTCACTTCCCTAAATCCTCTATATCATCACTAAAGTGCACATCATTTGAATGAATCATGAAAAGAGCATGCCAAACAAACTTAAGCGAGTGATATATAGGGAAATAAGAGAATGTGAACAAAGAAGGAAGCAAAGACAGTAAACCTTGATCTTTATTAAAATCATTTACAAAATGCCTTTTCATTTGGCCTTTAATTTCACTCTCGAACCTTGATTTGAGCTCTAAACATTGTTATCAGCACAAAGGATAGATTTTGTAAAATCTGGGTATCAAATATTAACATTGAGCCTTTATTGCAAAAGATTATGCAATTTATTTTTTATAGTTATAGCAGTTCAATGAAATAAAGATAAATTCATGTTGAAACTAGTTTTCTCACTAGCATTAGGAGTAAAAGGAATTTCACACCTCATTAAATGCCAATGTATTTTTTCTTAGAAAATATTTTAAATCTCATTCTACTTTATGATTAAAAGTTTGGTCATGTTGCTATTGAGTTTTCCTTCATTTAGAGTTGAGTTATTCATGAAGGAGTTTATTGTCCAATGAAAGCTTCATGATCAAAGTGGGGTCGAGGCCAAAAGCTTAGTTGTGGGCACAGGAAGGCCTGCATCATTAGAACACCCAGAAAACAAACAAGACAGTGTTACTGCAAGCAAACAAGAAGAGCTTGTTATCACAACAACCAGCTCAACACACAGCAATGTATGTGCATGCAGAATGTATTTGCTGGAGGTTGTGGAACAACATGTTGAGAGAAGACTTTACCATCACAAGTCTGACCGGGTTTGATCCGGATGTTGCAAGCAGAAGGCAGGCTAAGCACCTGCTTCTTGTTGAAACCGTGTGCAGTAGAGGCAGCAAAGCACAGACACTCGGGAGTGAGCATAAGCTCTTTCAATGCTACACAGCATCTGTGATCCGGTCGAGCCACGGCTCTCTTGCCTGACAAGGAGTCGGAGCATGGGACTAATTCCAGGACGGATGCGTCGCACTTGATCGGCAAAGGCTCCTCGGCTGCTGATGCTGACACACGTCTACTCGTAGCGCATGATGATTCCACCTGCAACCTCGTTCGCACCGTGCTGCGTTAACGGACCCTTTTGGCATTTTTTTTCTCTGCAAGACTGTCTACAACCCAAAAATCTCTACTCTACAAAACTTGTGCTCATGCATGTATTGTGGATGCTGGAGTTCTGAGAAAAATTCGTGTTTCATTGGAACAATTCTTCAAAGGGGGACATAGCAGAGAACATGCCAGAGACCAAATTCAGTTGGCGTTAGACTTACAAGAAGCAACAGCACTAACAAACATGCAAGGGTTATTTGGGTAGTCTGCGACATGGCTATGGAGTGAGAATCGTCCATCTCCGACTTCTGTTGTATCGATGAAGTCCGCGACTTCAACTCTTTGTGAAACTGCGCTGATGAAACTCCTTCAACACTGGCCCTCAATTCCTGAAAACAACAACTACAAAAGCAACAACTCTGTGCCGACAACGACTGAGCTGCTGGGGCATGGGTCCTTCAACATTCTGTCCTGTTTGGTGGCGTCTGAAGGGCCGGCCAGAGTGCACCAACACCCACCAGCACACCACACAGAGATGGATGGTAGGTGGACAGAAAACACTTGTTCGTTGTATTCCTGTCCAATAGCTAACCATGGTGGTTAGCTGCATACTAACCACTGTTTGGCGGTTATTAGAAACTGCACCCCTCCAGCTATCAGGGTTGTTCTCAAAATTCAAAACCTCAATTATGATAGACAACTGTAGTTATCAAACAATCAAATACCCTGTTCTGATGTGATCATGGTTCTCAAATTTTGGAGGGAACAAGTCAAATAATCGCCCAGAGAAAATGGTCAGTTTGTTCATGAAATCTGGTGGTTCTTTGAGGGGTTTGAAGTAACTGCAACCGGTGGTTTTTTGATTCTGAATGTTCAAATACTCAGAACAAGTAGTTATTCCAAAATCTAATACCCACCCAACACTGGAAAAGAACCCTGACGGTTATCAGGACAGTTCTTAGGGTTCACAACCACTGTTCAAAAACAATCAAAGCACCTGTTCTGATGTGTAGTCACGGTTCTCAAAAACTGGAAAAACCCAAATAACCACCCATAACACTGATAGTTAGTTTGTTGTCAATTCTTTCATGAAAAGCCAGTCATTCATTATAGTTTTTGAACAAACCAGAACCGGTGGTTCTTTGATTCTGATTTTTGTATTAAAAAACTCAGAACTGGCGGTTCTCTGATTCCGAAATATTAAAAAAACTGTAATTGATGCATCTTTATAAATTCAAATGGCCACACAACATTTGGTACTGACCATTTGCATGTATTTGGTATCTACGTACTTAATTAATAGCCATCAAGTGCCTTAAAAGGGACTCTTGTTAACTTTGGAGAAGCAAGAGCAGTAAGAATACAAGAGTTTTCAGTCTTCAAAATGCTTTTGAACATGGGATGACAATCATGGTGGTTAGCTATATACTAACTACTAACCATCCACATGTATCTACATAGCTAGTTATCACCAAATGCATTACCTACAGAGGTGCTTAGATAGTAAGCGCTTCCATTCCCTACCTACTTGCCTATGATACTTCCCCATGTACATAGCTAACTACCTAAGTAAGCACTTACATTCTCTACTTACTTACCCATGATATTTCCCCCACTTACATAGCTAACTACCTAAGTAAGCACTTACATTCTCTACCTACTTGCCTATGATACTTCCCCACGTACATAGCTAACTACCTAAGTAAGCACTTACATTCTCTACTTACTTACCTATGATATTTCCCCCACTTACATAGCTAACTACCTAAGTAAGCACTTACATTTTCTACCTACTTACCTATGATACTTCCCCATGTACATAGCTAACTACCTACTTAATGTGAGGTGGAAGTAGGAGGGTTACCAAATGAAACTTAGTAACCTTGGTAACTCAGTTGGAGTTCATCTACAACTAAAGTCATAGTGAGTTTTCAATACATGGTGTACGGGTGGACGTTGGGTCACATAATCCACACATGTAGGTGTGAAGATATGAAGGAGGATGCATGTTTTCTGGTGTGTGCAGTTGCAACTACTTTTGTGAATAGTTGGCAGGGTGCGGTACCATTCTTTTTTCTTTTATTTTTCAGTGCCAATCTGCCTCTAAAAGTTAGGCAGCCATAAATTTCTTACAACTTAAATGGTTTGAGCTGGATCATGTGATTGTGCCTTGAATCATTAGGCCTCAGTGAACCAGGGCACCAATGGAGTTACCCTTTCCTACTTCCTCCCTCCTACCTCTTTGCTCCTACATTCTACCCTGCACCCCCCTAGCTACTCTTCATATGCCTGAAACCTAAATTACATTTTTTGGTTCCCATTATGCGAACCATATGAACATGGAAATTTACATCTCCGTCAAATGTGCCTTTCAATACCTAAATGGATTTGTAAAGGGAGATAGGTATATATGTAAACCTCATACACATACATCATTATTTTAACTATATATGTTGCTCGAGAAGGTAAGTATGTAGGGCTCCCTGGTAGGGAAGGAAGGAGGTTTATAGGGGAGGGAGGGAGCTTCATATGTAAGCCTCACATCAATAGATAGATAAATGTTCATGATGGTCATTTTCATCCATGATTGTGATTTCATCCATATTTTTCAATTCCATCCATGTACCTTGCATCAATTTTGAGTTTGTGGATATTATTATTTGTTGGTATGGTTCATTTATGTCATAAATTTCATCTATATTTGTTAGTTTTACCCAAGGGAAGTTTAAGGTTTAGGGTTTTATTTATTTATTTATAAAATTTATTTAAATGTAAGTGCTCAAAATTGATTATGAAAATATTTTGTATTTCATAAAATATAAAAAAATACAGCTTTATTTCACATGTTTCATAAAATATAAAAAGAGTGACTTCTATGGGAGTTTAACCTTTGTGATGAATTTCATTTTTGAAGTTCATTTCCATTCATGGGATTCATTCCATCCCATATCATGAATTGAATGTGCATGGTCAATTTGATCCATGAACATTGGTTCATTCATCTTCAAGTCTTATCCATATGGTCATTTACATTTGTGATGAATTCTTTTCATGAACATAATTCTATTCATTCTCTTTTCATTTAATTTATTGAAAATTCCATTAATTTTTTTTTCTTTCATTGACATCATAATCTTTCATTTATCTGTGCACAATTATATCCTTATGGTGGATTTGTTCCATGAACAAGTGATTCATGAGTTTGGTATAATTTATCCTTTATGTTTATTTGGAGCTTTGAGAAATTGTTTCATCTATGTTGTAAAACTTATTTTTGTATACAATAATTATTTTCCACTTGATGAACTTCCTTATCCACTATTCCTTGCTTTCCCTTGCCATGCTTGTCATATTTGGATTGTACATGTGGTTGAAAACTTGGAGTTGCCCATTATTGGTTCAAAAGATCCTTGCATATTTGGACCTTGAAATATATTGCTCACCATAAATGAACATAGTTGACAACAAGATGAATGAAAATTTTAAATGCAAAAAGAAAAAGAAAAATCCATTTTGCATTTGTCACACTTTGGACCCTAACATAGTATTACAACGTGTTTCAAAGTGGAGCATGTAAACTATTAATGGACTTCTAAAATCGAGCTTCAACATATCTCATTGTGTAAGACGATGCCAATAAAACCATTGATGAAGGTGAATGTTGATTAAATCTCATGAATGATGAGGGCCGGTACAACTACGTGTGATGATAAGCTCAACAAATGCCATTCAAAATTGTTAATGATTTGACCCATTTCATGGCCCATGCATCCAAAGGGGGAAGTGTGGTAAAGGTAACATTCTACCCATAGAGATTTCTCCCCAATCCTTCACAAATTTGGTGGTTAAATCTTTAGGAAACTGCAAATTTTCGTGTAAAACATTTCAAGAAATATCCTAGCGTATTTGGAGCACCTTAGAACATTTCCATTGCATAGTAGTAAAGACCTTTTTTTGGTTAAATCTTGTAGCAAAATAGCGCAAATCTTGTTGCTCTCTTGTAAAATCAGCCAAGAATGTTGATACCATTTTAACATTTAAAAACATATTTTCCTAGTGTGAATATGGTTAGTGATAATTATTGTTCTAAATGAAAGCTGTAAATGGTCTTTCATTGTTTGAAATGACTTTTTTAATGTGCGTGGGTGGGAGATTGAGCATTAAACACCAATTTATTTTATGTAAATGTGTAGTTTACCATTGTGGGGGTGGAGATCCTTTTACACAAATGATTAATAATGTTTCTTAAAGATCAAAAGGACTTTTCTAACATTATGTGCCATTCAAAAAGTTGCCTTTCATTTTTTTTCCTTTGTGAAAGGCACCTTATGTTTACAAGATGTTTCTTAATTTATAGGATGCATTATTAATTGTGGGTATAAGGTATCCTTATACATTCACAAACATATGAAAGTTTTGGAAGAGTTTAATAAATATAATCAAACTATACTTATTGGTTGTTCCATGTTTTTGGTTTGCTAGATGGTTTGATTGGTCCATGTTGGTTACTATTAAGTTACATGTACCCAAAACCACCAACAACCTTGAATTATGCCTACGTTTTCTTTTCAATTTTCCAAACTAACTTTAGTTTATATGGTCAATAAGGAAAATTGCATGGTATGACTATTTGAATCGTTTTGGAAATCAAAAAATTCAATAACATGACATCACTTGCTTTGAAGTAAACCATCTTTTAAGCTAGGTTTCCTTCTTTCAAATCTCCATATTTAATTAGTGAAGCAACAATTGATTTTGCTAGCTTATCAATTTTGGCCTTTCAACCCTTTGCAAATTAAACAATATAGGTACACATTTCCAGTAGTCAGTTGCATAGATATGTATACATGTCCATGATTGGTTATCAAGGGTTGTCATTTCATCATAATTCATCAAAACAAATATAGACTTGGTAACAAATTTGATCATGTGTAAAATGACCCATTAGATTGTTTGAACCATTGTTCATTTTATAAAGTTAGTTTAATGTTTTAAAGGGTGGTACTCTATTTTCAAGAATTAGAGTAATGTTTTGAAGTCTTCAAAGTTAGTCATTAGGTGACCTTGTTTCAAGGGGTGCCATAGTGCAACAAATTGCATGTATTTTATTTTTTAACCTTGCTGCCATTCATTAATTGATCAAGAACATTGAAATGACTTGTAGTCCCATATATTTTTTCTTCTTTTACATGAACATTAGAAAGATTGACAAAGTAATCCCCCATTACAACTCTTGGTTTACTCACGACACATTTCTTGAAGCCAAAATGTTTGATCAAAGAATTGAACTTCAAAACCAACAATTTATCTCTCTCTTCAATTTGAAAATAAATCTTGCACTTAACCAATTTTAGTTTGCCATCAACACAGGTAGGTTCAAACTAATTAAACCTAGCAACCCATCAATCATAGTAGATTTTGTTAATATCCCATTTAGGTTTCCTTGACATTTTCTTCTTTCTCTCAATGGGTTTTGTAGGATTTAGAATATAATTAATTATAAGAAGGGTATTATACATTAACATCAAAGGATTAGGGTTAGTAAAGGTGTTGGGCATGTTAGATGAAAGAAGTGGCAAGAAGAATGCAATGTTTGCAAATGCATCAATGGGTACCAAACCTTCACGATTGGTTTCATAAATTTGTGAATGGAAAAAAACAACCAAAACTAGAAATTTTATGATAGTCAAAGGGGTGCCATTATTTAACAAAACATCTTCAAAATTACTATAGACCACAAACAAGAACTTTAGGCATTGAAAAAATAGAAAAAACCTCGGAATGTGCAAATTGATAAAAATAACATGAAATTGCAAATCCCAAGAAACTAAAGATGTGTTTGAAAACAACTCCTCCTTTAATATTACATAAACCGAATCCCCTTTTTGTTTATAAAATGTGCAATTCAAACAAGTGCAAGTTACAATGGATATTTCAAACATAATCAAGCTTCTTAAAAGCAAAATTGAAGATGCATAAGAATAAGGAAAGGATTGTATTAAATTGGATGCATTCTTCAACATTGACCAAACCACCTTAGTAGTTGAATTACATTTAGATTTTGCATTCAACAATAAACAACTTCAAATGACAACACCAAATAGTTGTAAACTATAACTAATGTAAAAGATTGAAATCAAATGAGAAGATATTTCCTCTTACATGTTGTAGTGGTGTTTAATTTTCATATTTGTCTTTTATAATCTTGTTGCATTAATCTATAGAACTCATCCTATCAAACATTACAAAACCTTCCTCTTAGCCCATTATTACAAGCTATTATGATTCTATGGTGAAGGGAAATGTAGCTTGTGAAGAATGCTCAACAAGTGGCAATGTTGCCTTGTGGAAAATTTACCCAAGTTGCCTAAGTAACTATGTTTTGGGCCCAAGTTCCATAAGGAACACATGGTTCTTGCAAATTTGTAGGTTCATCATTTTTTCATATGAGTTTTAATTGAAAAACTTTCAATTAAAAAATTGTAGCCTTCGATGAGATTTTTTAATGCCATGTTGCAAGTTTCTATTTGAGGTCATTTGACCCATGTTTCCTTGGTTTAAATGGTCAAGAGTCAAATTGCTAATTTGATCATAAATTTTAGCTAATAACTTCAAATGGAAAATGCAAGCTCACTTTCGATATTTACACTATGAGATATTTCCAATGGTATAAAGAAATTTTAATTTGGACAAAGTTTATCACCTACACATTTAGCCCAAAATTTCTAGATACTTTAAGTCCTTTTTCCCCTAGGGCAACTTTGTCCCCTTTTCCCAAGGAAGTCACTCCTTGAAAAATACCCTTTTGGGTGCAAATAAAATACAATGAACCAACAAGGTTACTTTATTAAAGGATTACATGTAATTTTGCCCAAAAATAATTTTTTCATACAAATGAATTTTGAACAATTTTTTTTGTAAATTTTTATAATAAATTTTTATAATTGTCTAAGTACATGAAAGGTTTTTTGGTTTACAATTGTTGAAAATGTGCTAATTCCTTGTAAATTTAATGTTTTGTCTTTAAATTTCCTTAAGGAATTTTGTTTTGGTTATCACTCAATCCCTTTCTCTTCAAGGAAGTTGTTCATCAAGGAAAATCTATTTTCCCTTGAGGAAGTTGTTGCCCAAAGCAATGTAGTTGAGGCTTCCATGTCCCTTTTTCCCCGAGCGATTTCGTAGAATATTTTAAGTCTTGTTTTTTCCCTTCAACAATTTGGTTGGGATTGTCACTTAGTCCTCTTTTCCCCAAGGAAGTTGCTTTTTAGGGGCAACTAGCTTGAAAAAGTTACCCAAAGGTTATTTTATTTTTTGTCCATTTCATTTGTGAAATAGAATGAACATTTGGGAAAAGGACTTAACCCTAGACCTTGGGTTGAAAAGGGGATTTTAACCATTGCATCATTTTATTTTCTTTGAAAATATTGTGTAAGGAACTTATAGTCAAAACATTCGTCATTTTTCAATTATAGTTAAAAGCATTTGAAAATACTTTTATTCTTGGGTAGTGTCCTACAACTATGTTAAGCCTAGTGCCACATTTAATTTGTTGCACTTATTTAGTGCTACACAAACTTGCTTAAAGTCATGACATAGTAAATAAAATATTGATGCAAGATGTGGTTTGAATTTGAAGGCAAGATGGCCAGTAGGTTAACATGAATGTTTTTTTTTAAAATTTAAAATAGTATTCAGGTGAGGACAATCCTTAGAAAAAATTGGCCAAATTTGGTTACAATTGAATTATGACAAGTGAAAAGAAATTATACTAATGATAACCTATTGCAAATTGACATAAATGTCTAGTGATGGGGAAGAGGGGGAGGGGCTAGGTTGAAAATCTAACAATTGGACAAAATTTCAAAAACTTTTTGCCAAAATTTCAATAATTTCAAAAAACTATTGAATAAAACATGGTTAACACCCTCCAACCTATTTATATGTGAAATACAACACAAAGGCATATAACTCATTAATATATTGCTTGAGGATAAGAAGGCAACCATTGGCCATTTTCACAACCAAAAACATAAAAACCTATGTTAATGTGATTTGTATGTGATTATATCACTACATGATTATGGCCATTGCTTGTTTTGAAATTATTAATTGATGTAGGATACAATTTTGTAACCATCGTGAAACATACATTAGCATTAGTGTTTTAGTTTTTGGTGATTTCTTTTCAAGATTTCAATTTGAAAAATATGATTTCAACATATATGGAAAAAGGCTCAAACTTGCCAATTTTTTATGATAAGTGTGTAGCCAAATTTGGCTAAAGCATCTTATGGACAATCACCATTTCAACTACATCACAAAATTGAAAAAACATTGATTTGCATGAGTGACCCATGGAGAAGAGTTTAATTTTTAGAAATGTGAGTCAACACCAATTCTAGCATACCCATAAAAAATTGAAGGTTTTCAAAACAAAGTTATTGAGAACAAGGTTTACCATCTTCAAACCTCCATGTTGACTTAAAAGAAATATTGAAGAGTAAAAATGCTTGAAAAAGTTTGTAAATAAGTCGGCAAAATCAAGGCCAACAATCTACGAAAAGTTTAAAGATCTTATGAATAACAATCTTATTTTTATTTTGAAGATAACATATCAATTCAATGGTTGATATGTGGAAGAATGTCAAAGTTTTCTCTTATGAAATATAACATGTAGCCACCAATAAACTACTAATTTCAACTTCATCATTTGGATTTTGGTGATTGGGTTTGGATTGTGAAGTTTGTTCCTTGGTGGAGGATCTTCTCACAATCAACACAAACATGGTTAATTTTTCCAATTTTTTGATCTAAAGTTTTCCCCCAAAAGCTAGCAAAATTCATCAAGTTTATATTAAAAACAATTTGTAAAAAAAAACATTGGGCATAAGTGGTCACATACCTTTTGTAAATTGTCTTCTATATATATATATATATATATACATTACACATTTGGTCTTCACATTGTTGCACACTACTAGCAATGATTACTATTTTCATTGTTCATAAAATTTTCATATGGTTTCCAATAGTTCATCATTATTTATGTCAATGTCAATTTAAATTGAGGTAATATAAATATCATGGACATGTCAACTTTAATAGTTAAATGAAGAGGATTTAATAAAATCAATGTACATAAATATATAACTTATATTTTTCTATGGCCATAGGGCATTGTGGTTGTGATTCATGAAATGTTCCCAAACAAAGAATTTTTTAAAAATAATGCAGTGACCAACTATAAAATCACCTACTCTTTCATATGGTAGTGGTTTTTTCTTATAACTTTAAAAAAGATTACTGTGCATTTATTATTTAAAAAGTCCCCCGAAATACATTTTTTGAATAAAATTTCATCCAATTTTTAAAAAATTTCTAAAGGTTTTTAATTTAAAATTAATCTATATTAATATCTTTCACCAAAAAAGATTCAACCAAAAATTCCACCCACAATTTTTGTTTTGAAATATATATGAAAAATTTCAAACTTTGTCATAGATATTATTTTTTTACAAATATATTTCGTATGTTCAAATTTGTAAATATTTGTTAAGTTTTTAGAATAATTAACTGGTTTAAGTCTAAAGCTAATCATGTATATTTAAAACAAACAAAAATAATTCACAATGTAATGTCTATACATTGCCAAAATAAAAATAAAAATTGAAAGATTATATTCGTTACAACTTACAATTTTTGAAAAGCTTATTGTGTTTTCGTCCTTGAGTTCAAATCAAGTGAATTTTAATCCAATTGTTGAATTGAGTTTAATTGAATTGAATTGAATAAATTTGAATGTAGTTCATTAAAATCTAAATTCAAATCAAATTGCATGCAATCTCATTCAATATTTTCATTCAAATGGAACTTAATTTTCACAAAATCAATTCATTTTTTCATCAATTGCTCATCACAAATAATGCATAGCAATGTGAGCCCAAGTTTAGTAATATCAGACCATCTCCCCACTTTTAATTTCTCCCATATGATTTTCAATAGTTCATCATATATATGTTAATCTCAAATTTTTGATTTTACTATATAAATGGACATGAAAAACACATGTTAATTTAACATGTGCTTTTCATGTCCATGTTATTGGGAATTGAAAGTTAGTTTTGAAAAAGGTATTGAATTAATAATTATTTTTGAATATAAAATAAATTACACCATTACATGGATAGCTAGTCTTCTAAAAGCCATAAACTCCAAGAATTAATCCAGAGAACAAGTCCACTCCTATATCAGTGGACAGCAACTTCAATTTAACCAAAGATTCATCATCTTTTAACCCTTCTTCTTCTTCTTCTCTTAGGCAAATTCCTGAATCCATTTTTGGAAGAGATTTTGGTTTTTGTCAGTCACAAAATGTGTTCAACCTATGTTCCTCACACATCCCAGTGTACATAACTGGATTTAGAGGTCCTTACAGAGGTGAGGTGAAAATTGGGGGACAGTAGAAAAGGTTTGCAAAATGTATAATAGCAAATGAGGAAGAACTCTTTTAAGTAGAGACAGTTTGAACTTGAACTTAAATACAAAGGAACTAGCTGGATCATTATTATCAAGTCTCAGTAAATCTGGGAATGAAGTCGGTTGGAGAAGAGATCGGCAAGGCTTGAACCCCGAGCAAAATATATTGTTGAGCTTCAATATATGGAGGGGAAGTAATTGGGGAAGTCATGATGTCAATCTGTGGTTTAAACATCCTCAGCCAATCCTACTGATGGAGGCGCAGCAGAAATTGAAGCCTTGCATATGAGTATATAGTAAAGCTCACTCATCAGCATAGTGAGGAAAGTAAAGGCGGCTCCAAGGGCAAACACGGTTGATTTCAATTCCGCCGCACAGACATTTTTCGGTTTTGTAAGATGTTTATGATTCTCAATTGCTCCTACAATAAGGAAACTGAAAGCGGTAGCAAAAAACACCCTGCAACAGAAGCAGAAACTCAAGACCACCATTTTAGTACATGCACTCCACCAGCACCAATGACAGATGCAACTCCACTGGTGCTTATTATGTGACCCTGCAAATTAAAATTGGATAAAGAAAAGTCGAAAGTCTAAAGTCTAGATAAATATACCGGTGTGCCTCAGGGCCTAACATTTTTTTACTGTTCGCTGAGGTTTATAAATGGCACAGCAAAGCCTAACCCCGGCCGGAGAAGACTGTAATAAATATGATCTGCCTACAGCTGCTGCTCCCTATTTCTGATTGGTCAATCATAATGATTGGTCCACATGTGATTTGCTATAATGATTGGCCCACTTTGTGGTTTCCTATGAGCGGTCTCCTACTTATTTGCAGTCGCAGCTTAAATTGTATGTGTGGGGTTGGAAAAAAGTAAATGACTAAACTTGGTTGTGAGAATTTTTTTTGCAGGGTCACATTCTGATGAGCACCGCCGGAGATGCTCTAATAAGATTATCCGTTAATTCATTTGAAACAGTAATCTGGATTAGAACATTTCAGCTTGATCACATTGACGCGTTTTTAATTGTATATAGACGATGCAGAGAGAGATTGAAAGTTTTACTACCATGAGATTATGAACGCGACTATAGCATATGTGCGGACAGCACCATGTTTGTAAGCACTCCTTGCACAGCACAGACAGCGTGTAGTAATGGTAACGATCAGCTGGGCAACCAGCAAAAGGAGGAGTGCCACTGCAGCGAATGCGATTGACGATTTTCCACGGTAAAAACATTCAAATGTACCATCGCGATAGATGGTGACGCTCGTAACCTGCAGCCAGGAGAAAACAGTCAGACCAAAACCCATACCATTCATGAGATCTAGAACTCAGCAGATGATTTTTTGCATTCCTCCTTTGATCAGAGTGAAGTTCATAGCTAGATATTCGAAAAATCCACTCTCTTATTTAAGCTGATCTTCTTGATCAGAAATCTGTAAGCTGTCAATTGTGGACCGATGCACTATGAACTACGTGATATTGTAGCAATCTGGATTTTTGCTGCTGAATCAATCAATCACACGGTCTACACCCATTTGCACTAGTGGGTATCTGCCTCGTGTCCTGAAACCACTCGAGCTCGTTATATTGTCTCTTGGGGCTGATTGATTGATTGATTGCTCTGGACATTACCATAAGATCTTGCGTTTCGCAAATTTTCAATGTGAACCAAAACATCACAATAGTCATATTCAGGCCGATCAGATCTGATTCAAGATTAAACGTCCTTTAAGGTGCTACTTGAAACAGGCAGCTTAAATCTTCACAAAAATCAGAATGACCGGACGTTCTGCTATAGTTCAGATTGAGCGAGAGAGTACATAACGAAGATTAGCTAACCTTGCTTCGCTTAGATTCCGAGCCTAGGGCAAACCCAAATGCGGTTATGAATAAGACAAAGCTGATGACCACCACTAGCTTGGACATCTCGCCGTTCCCCATACTAATTGAGTTCGGCTGTGGCGTCCTACAGCCGTGTTAATGATGAGAGAAAGGAAAACCCAAACACAGTAATGTGTGCTGCAAGAAGAAGAAGAAGAAGAACACTTCAGAGGAAGACCCAGGACAAGGAGAAGGAGACTTAGGAGTCCGATGAGGAGGATGTAGAAGAAGCAGCTGCAACAAGTATTGAGCAATTCGCAAAAAAACACTTCTGTAGCTGGCTGGAAAGAAAGTATGTGGTTCTTATACACTCATGACAATGAGAACCAAACACGAAATCTGGAAATTAACAAGGAAAGTTTTACAACAGCATGAGCTTTTTCTTGTGCGGCGTACGCGGTTACGAACGTCAAAATGGGGTTGGTGCATGCGCGTTCCCTTTGTTGTTGTTGTTGTTTGATCTCATCTCAGCTTCAACTTCTTCCAGGTTTTTTCTTTTGCTCTTTTTCTCAGTTTGTTGCCTAGTTGCTCCTAGTAGCCTAGCAGCAGCCCGCTTTTTTTCCTTCTGGCTATATATAGCCAAAATGCTGTATCACAAAATAAAAAGTTCTAAAATCATGTTTTTAAAAGATTTCCAATAGCCACAATTCGACCAAAATATAAGTTAAATCACCTGATTTCTATACATGTTTCAACTAGGTAGCCAAAACTACAGATGGAATTTTTTTAAAAATTTACTTTCATGTTTAGCTTGTCCCTGAATTTGGCTAAATTTTCATGTGGATCATTGCCACTTCAATGGCTATATAACATAAAATTGCCATAAAAACACTGCCTAGCAGGTTTGACACTTCAATTTCAACAACAATAGTACATTGGTTGCTTAAGCACAAATTATTTTATTTTTCTCAAAAAAAGTGTAAAGGAAAATTTTTAAAATCTTGGAATATTTGGGAATATTTAAAATTTTCAATGTGGATTATAGAAAATTAATCAATTATTCAGCAAACATACATGTGCTGAAGCCGTTCCTGTAATATGGTATTTAATATATTTTCTTCTAAGATTTCCCCCCAAATAACCATTAAGAAATGATAAATGTATACTTTTGGGTGGTCATATGAGGTGTGAGATTTTGAGCATGAAATATGGGCTCAAACTTGACGGCTACATCTAGAGTATTAGATGAGTGCATTTGATGCATTGGCATGTTCCATCGAAGTGTATTAACCTAGATGAGAAGTTGTAAATCCACTAAGCTAAGGGGAATATTTAGTCTAAATTTTGAATGTCATAAGGGGTAGAGTCATTACATGGTGGCCTGCTTGTTTTAGTTATTGAAATGAACTTGTTTTAATCAGTACTGTGTAGGGGTCTATCTCTTGACTCGATGTATTTGTCAAGCACAGATAGAATATATCATTCATTTAAACTTATTTTTCTAGAATCAATATATCTTAATGAAGTTCATACTCAAGGCTATATATAAATTTGAAAAATTATATCTTATTCATAACCCTGGGTAATATGCAAAAATATCCTTAATCAAAGCTAGATATGTTTTAGTATTCATGTTTTAAAAATTAAGGTAAATATGACTTACACCCTTAGCTTTGTTTGTTTCATTAATCAGATGAGGTTCTTCCCAAGTTCCTTTTATTATTATTATTATTATTATTGCAATGAACCAATTTGATCAGCTAATCAATCAAAAGAAACCCAAAAATAAAAAGCATAAATTTTGGACATTCCTCAAAATAAAAGTTTTCATGTGAAGAGGTGCTTCATCCATTTTGTACCAACTAAATAGGTGAGAAGGGGAAAACTTTGGGTAGAGGATAAATTAAGGAATGCCAACATGTGCTCAAAGTGCACATGTTAGGAGGGAGAGGTGTGTGGTAAGATATATGTCAAGTGGAAGACCCTTGGTATTTTGGGGGGTCATAATTTTCACATCACTTTATGGAATTAATGATTCAAAAACTTATTGAAGCACCCAAAGATGAGTTACAAATTAAAATTAGACTCCATCAACCGAGGGTTGACCATGACATAATTATTTTTTGAAACACATTATGTTCATTCATAGGCATGTTTATCATAATCACGGCTGAATTAAACCTTTGCTTCTTGCATTCTAACATTGGACTTGACCTTTAAAAATTGCCTTAAAATTATGGAATTTGTATAAATTGACATTTTTTTCATATTTTAATTAAATAAATAAAAGCGTGCCAAATTTTTACCCCAAAATAGGGTATATGATAGGGGTATTCGAACCTTACCCTTTATCAAAAGAATAATTTTTGTATACCCAGACTATAACCTATTGGAAAATTTTGGGTGTTAATATACCTTTGTTTGATGAGTAAATAAATTGAATAAATATATATATATACATATATATACATCCTTACACAAGGACATATAAAAATATATACCTACACAACAACACTGGTTTTAACCTTGTATGTATATAAAGAAAGGTTATAGTATTAGTGTAAAGAATATATATGTTAAAATATATAGGGTATATGAAATGAGAAACACTAAACCCTCTGGAGATGCAGTTCTGACACAATTTCAACTTTACAACCTCCTGTTCAGACAGGGTTCTTGCACCCATTCACGTTCTTTTTGTTGGAGAACTGGAGGATTGGCCCCCACCCCTGTACCTTACGCAGCACAAAGTATAAGAGGAACTACCATAAGCATAAACATGAAGTCTGTAGGAACAAGAGGCACCTTACACTAAGAGGCCTCTCTACTATGCATAAGGTGCCACCTGTTTTTTATGGGCAGTATTATTGTGAATAAGGTGCCATCCAAATATACTAGGAAATTTCTTGGAGTCTTTTACATAGGTGCAAATAAACATCCCCAAATGAGATTGGATTTTGAAATATAGTTGCATGTGAAGGGTGAAAATTGTCTTATGTTAGTTAAACACCATGGATGTTAGGAGACAATAGTACCATCATTAAATGTTAGTTATTGTTAGATGACAAAACAATCTCAAAAGACTTCTGAAATGATTTTTTTTTTTGACGGTAGTATTGTCAATATAGTGAACTATTTTCATGGAGAAGAATAATCAAAAGTTAATTCTAAAAAGAATTTAATAAAAGTAATATTAATTATTAAAAATAATATTTTGATTTATTTAGAAAGGCATCATAGTAAGTATGTGATCTTACGTATCATCTTCTAATTACTAAGAGGCGAAGTCATTTAGGTTAATTAGTTCAAACGGATAAAGGATGGATGAATTTCTTTTAATTAAGATGTGTGAAAGGGATTAGAATAAGGAGATCCAACAAAATAAGAATTCAATTTTTTTGTGGTGAGCATCCTTCTTGCATTCCTTAATTATTTTTTGGGAGGAGTGAAAGATTTTATTAGAAGATTATATCATTAGTTTTCATTATTCACAAGGCATTAAACATTAGATCACTAGGAGGATGTTTGTGTGTGACATTTTTATGTGAAAGAAAAGAAGATTAACATGGGAGAAAATTGTATGTGTCCTTATGTGATGGAGAATGGTTGAAAGTTGTATAGATTTTAATGTTTTTTTTCAATGTGTTTTCTACTTAAAGTGTGATGAAAGAAGGAATAGTAGTTCATATTAAGTTTATATAAAACTTTGTTATTCTTTTATATTAGTTCTTTTCTTTTATAAAGTGAAAATATTATCTACTTTTTATATTAGTTTTGGAGTAGAAAATGCATTCTATTATAAGATGATAGTTGCCATTAGAATGGAACAACAAAGAGATAACCATTGGATTTAAGGTTTGCAAAAGGTAGGGAATTGTTGCAAATTGTAAGTAGTAACTATAAAGGGTTTATAGGTGTTGTAGATGATAGGTCACATTTATAAAAGGTTTCTAAACGATAAGCAATAACGATATGAGGCATTTTGTTTCTTCTTTTGAGTTTGCAGAAGATGGTAGATTCAACATGACAATAGTTATTACAAGATGGTAGGTGTTGCAAAATGGTAAGCAAACATAAAACATGTTTTACTTTTGAATGTGTTTTCATGTTGGTTTTTTTTTTTTTTCTTTACCCAACAACCTTTTCCTTGATAATTAAATAAGGTTGCCAGATCCACAATTTTACATTGCCAATACAAGTGGACATGGTATTTTTCGTAAGTATGAAGGTGCACATGGAATAAAACACTTATTGGACATTTAACAAATAATTTTTAGTAAGTAAATAATCAAAATGAGATGCGTTCATAGAAAAAATGGGTGTCCATTCATAGCTGGGGTTCCAAGAAAAGGAAAAAAAATTCCAGGACTTTTGTGGCCTAACTACTTTTTGCAAATAACATTTATTTGAAACAAATTTTAATGAGAAATTTTGTTTATTCCAATTTAAAATAATTCATGTGATAATGGTGAGTTTTCACATTCATAGATTATCATGTATGAATATTTTGGTTTAAAAATAAAAACACAAAAAATCCTATAAAATCTCAAAATGAGTTTCAATGGACAACCAAACACGTTTTTTGGTAATATTATTTCCTTCACATGTGACTTGCACCTAAAGTTAGACATTTTGAATCCATTGAACATAATTTTTTTGTCAATTTGTTTTTTAAATGAGTCCTTTGCTTTGCAACCTTTTTCTTCAAAATTTCAAAACTTTGACATTTTTATATGAATTAGTTTTTCATCAAGTGCATCCAGTGAATGTGTATTTTCATAGAAGGGGACATGCTTTTGTTGTGCAAAATGTTTGAAACCAATGTATGACTTTATGCATTCCTTTTTATTCCTTTAAAAAAAAGTGTAATTAAACACTTGATATAATTAGTTGATAGAACTCAAAATGACATTTACATAGTACATCCAAATTATTTTTAGCATACAATAATCCACTATAACTATAATAATGTAAGATAAACAAAAATCCAAAGTTATCCTTTGTAGTCTTTAAAAACTTAGACATTCCTTTTTGGTACCCCAAGGTTGTGAATAGACCCATGGCAGATTTAAGTTTTAATGATTGACCATTCAAGTTGGTGGAATTGTTTTTGGGGCCATCTTCCAAGATGTTGGTTTTGTTTAAACTAAAAAACTACACATATGTGTAAAAATTTGGATCCAATTTCAGCTTAAATAGTTCACTTACTTGACAAAATTGAAGAAAACCGAGTTCAATCAAAGTGGTTTTTCTAAGGGATCAAAACCTAAACCATGTATAAGATGAGTCCATTATGTCAAAGCCCATAACACCCATCACAAACACATGCAATATTCAAAAACCATGAGTCATATAATTGTTATACACATTTTGGGGGCCATAGTGAATCAACACCCACCAATGCACCATGATGGATGGATGACAAGTGGTTAGGAAATAATTTTTTGTTGGGTATTAATTATTTGGTTAATTGTGGTGGTTAACTCAATTGCTATTTTTTTTGTTACGTAGTAAAAATCATCTACTCACCTATATAGTTCTACCCTTCAACATGGATATGAAAATGCAATTTGGAACATCATTAATGGCCTATGCGTATGTGCAAATGAGCTTGTAATACCATTGTCTAGGTTTTATAACAACTTAAATTTCTAATGCTTAAGGTCATAGATGTTTGGTAAGCAATCAATGTCATATTTGTTGATTTTTAAGGTTTTTGTTCTATGCATGCATATCATGGCAAGGTGGTAACACATCTAGTTTATTTTCACAAGTGACAACAATTGAGTTTAGATTGCCCGAAAATTTCAATCATGTAATGAAAATGCCAAGTCCACTAATCTCTTGAATCCACAATTTTCGAATTCATGAGGTAATTTTAGTTTGTTGGGGCAAATGTAGGAAATTTAGGATTGAGTGGACATGCTTCTACTTTTGGGCAAAATGTAGCCTAATGTGCTATTGCTAATAGTATGATGCATGCTCAAAAGGAAAGGAAACAACTTGGCTCTAGAATTTGATGTAAGTGGTGCACATGATGGGTTAGTGGGTTGTAAATGTGTTACCTTATAGCTAGAAGAAAATCTATGAGCCATTTTTTTTAATGCTTCAATTAGATTATAACTATTTGATGTCATACACATTCTATTATGTTTAGTTTAACAATTTCAATGGATTGTTGAATTGCTTTTGTATGCTGTAATTGGAATGTGAGCTCTTGAAATGGGCCTGATTGCAAGATGGATAGTTTAATTATAATTTTTATGCACATGAGATTTGATGATAACTCATGAAAGAGTGATACAAAGTTGAAGTGGTGGGTGTACCTAGGGATGGATTATGTAATGCAAGTAATTTATGTGGTAACTACAACAAATGAAATTCCTACAATCATTCAAACATAGGACAATATGCCAAGTGAGGTTCTTATAGTCAATAAGGTACGTGAAATTGTGCCAAGTGAGGTTCATGTGGTTACTCAAGTAGATGAAAATGTGCCTAGGAGCCCAAGTCAATAAAAAATTTCTAGCTAATGCGGTGATTAAAGTACATGTAACTTGAAATAGTGCTGATTTTTGGATTCTAAAAGAAGAGGCCAAGTTGTATTTGTATTGATTTTTCTTGTATCTTTTAGGCTTAATGGTGGGTCATGGCAATTTAAGTATGAATGGGGTTTGAGATATTCTATGGATGGGATATAATCCTAATTTGTGTAAACTCAAATTAGGTTTGGTGATTTGAAATTCTAGCACATTTTATTCTTATATGCAAGTTTTTATGTGTTTTGTGCTCAATGTTAGTTTTTGCATTTTGTTGTGTGAAAGTGTTGGGCTTGGTTCCTATTTTCATTGTAGGTGAATGATTATTTAATTGAGTTTTAACATGGTGTACCATTCAAGGTATTTTCATGTTATGTATGTGTGATGATAGCAATAGTTGTAAGCATTGATATAGGAATGCATAACAATATTTAAATATTCAAATGAATGAAACATTGTTTTCAAATGACACATATGAATGTTCATGTTTAATATACAATAATGATATAACTTTTTGCAAAATTACAACACAATAAATATTGCACATATTCAATTAGAATGTAAGTTGTATGTAATTCACATCAAAACATCATAGGTAAAAAAAGACATGTCATTTATATATAAGTAATACACATATTTTTCATGTTATTTTTTCATTTTGAAGCCCACAAATTTTGCATAGATATATCATTTTATGGAATATGCACAATTTTTTTTTGAAATTTTATGATATATAAAGTTTGTGATGAACATATGGTTTTTGAATTTAAACATATTTTTTTCAAATAATCTTATGTAACAATAGCCTTTGTGAAAATCGTACTGTTAATGCTTGAACATCAAAACTTAAATGCACCATGTTTTGAAATATATATATTATAGTAGTACACTCAAAAAGGCTAAAAGGAGAATCTTTGTAATGTGCTTTCACCTTGGCATGCAACCCCATATTCAATTCCAAATCACAAAGGAGGCTCAAATTTCCACTAGCAAAGCTGTTCTTTTCAACATCAACATGCATCTTTGTAATTAAAGGCTAATATTTTTCCATAACACAATTGGCAAGAAACAACATGTTGATCCACCTTGTCTCAACACATTTCACAATGTTTTGTTTCCTTTCTTCATCAACACATCACACATTTTTTGAAATTCAAAAAACTTTTTGGGTGAGTGATAAAAGACCCCATACAAAGCTTCAAGCAAAGCCTTAAAGTGAGCTACCAAATTCAACTTTAATAACGTCAACACCATTAAGATCATTCAATGTGCAAAACAATGTTCTCTAATTATAAATGGAGCACTTTTTCATTCATCTAAATGGTCATGCTAGCTCAAAAGCCTTGAATTACATTGTTGCCTACACAACCCAAAGTGATGTTGAGATTCCTTCCCAAATCAGTAGTAGATGCACCCACATAAGTGGCCATGGCATTGATCATCAATTCAAACACACTATCAACTATGCCCTACACACCCACTTTTCCCACACAAACCAAAACTGGGATCCTTTTCCAACCTTGAACAACATGCAAGTGTAAGGAAATCTAAGAGGTGTTGTTGATTACACTGACCTCATATGCACTAGAGTCCTTTTGAGCTGAAAGAAGTGCAAACAAAAAAAAAAGAAAGCTTGAAGTTACACACCTTATAAAATTGCCTTGGCCCATTGAAGTTCATAAGTCTTTGAACACACATTATAAAATTGTGATGGTACATTATAAACACGAGCCCAAAAATTCCACCAATCATGAGCTTTGTCCTCTCACACAAGCTTATAAAATAAATGTTGCCCTTAAAAAATGACACCAACTTGAATGAGTTCAATCTTGTGAAAGGCCTCCATCATCAAAGCAATGGCACTGCCCCTTCTAATTTTTAGATTCTACAAATCTCACTAACACTAAAATCCCCTGGTGTAAGAGGTAAGTTAACACTTATGTCTTTTGGCTACATCGATACATAAACTAGGAACATTGGCAACATATTGATGTGAGGGAGAGTAGGGGTGGCCAAAGGCATCATGTGAGGTGAGGAGCTTTGACCATGGCAGTTGGGACAACAAAGACAGTGCGACTACTATGCTCAATGTTGCCCTAAAATTTGGTGGAAAAAAAATGTTTTTTTAAAAGCTTACGCATAGTAGGGTTGAATCCAAGGGAGCCTTTTGACAATTTTCAGCCACAAGTGTAATTAACAATTATAGATGCCATAATACTCAATTGCTAAAGAACCATAGCAATCAAACATATTGCAGCTGAAAAAGAGAGAAAAAGAAAACTTTGTTCATATCCTCTAGTAGCAATCAAACATTCTGCAGCTGAAAAAGAGAGAAAAAGAAAACTTTGTTCATATCCCCTAGTTTTGCTTGGTTCTCATTCAATAGCCAGTCTTCTAATTTTACATCATCCCTCCCTTTTCACCAGTCCTACCTAGAAAGGAAGACCAACAATTCACTTCACCAAGTAGGCATTGTAATTGGTCATTGTGTTCAAGGTCTATGAGTAGATAGATAATAGATGCCTAAAAGACAGTCTACAATGGCCCCACTTCAAATCCAACATGTGAGCTTGGCATTCAACAATTAGTTTTTTGAATCTACAAATTCCTATGTGCTGCATACTGTATGACTTGCCCCTATGACTTGGAAACATATTAAAAAGGCATAATTAATATTGCTCAAATTCAACGTAAAGCTCATGTGGGAAAGAGAACCAGATAGTCAGCGAGTTACCCTAAATGTCACCCTGCCTTTGGACCCTAGTTTGGCCCTTTAATCTGTGTTCCATCCCCAATTTGTATGTGGTTGTAAAGGGACCAAAATTGTACTGTCTCATGAAACTGGGTACCAGTTCAGAAGATTTGCCGGATCTTCTTCTGACCAAATATGAACACAGCAGTGAAGCAGAATAATTCACAAATCCAAAAGTAGTGGTCGAACTCCCATTTAGGGGAGAAAACTATTTTGGTCCCAGTTTTTCTGACGTGTACTGTTTTCTTCCTGACTTCTCGTTTCGTCCCCAGTTTCGGGTACCTTAAGGATAACCTAAAAACTCCATATTTAGTAATCTGAATTAACTACGGTAATCCTAATTCAAGTAATAATGTGGCTAATTCAAGGATATGCTCTTCAATGTACTTTTTGTCAATTTTGTGATGCAGGCATCCCTAGGAAGATTTAGCCAAATTTGGCTACAAGATAAAATTGTAGTTTAAATTAATTCAAAATATCATTCTATAATTTTGGCTACCTACTTGAACCGTGTGTAGAAATTTGGCGATTTTTCTTCATATTTGGTCGAATTATGGCTATTGAAAATCTGAATTTCTCTTTTTGGCTATATATGGCCATCAAAACCAAAACGCTGACGCTGATGCTGCAAAGGGAGCTGTGGACAGGGGCCAGAGTTTGAGCGGCAGAATCAGAAACGCATGCCAAGCGAGCAACCCAGCCAGCCGCGCGCGGTGACGAAGACGACGAAGGAGGAGGAGGAGGAGGAGGAGGAGGACTAGGTGGTGCGATGGCTTGCATGATCTTGCAAGCTGCCTGTTTCTCCATCCAAAACTGTCTTCCCAAAACCCGAAGTAGTTTTGTAATTCCTGAACTCACCTCAAATTTCACATCTCCTAATTCAAGTCTATCCTGCACCAGCTTTTTCCATTCAGCTGCAGCAGCTGCGAGAAATGTGGAGCATTGTTGCTCATCGCCTTCAGTAGCGTCGTCAGTAGTGGTATCGGACTTAGGGTTTGGCAGGAAGCAGAGGAAGGAGGAGGACAGGAGAATTGTAGCTAGAGTAGGATCAGAGCAATATTCCGGCGTGGAATCGTTCATTACTACTCAAACCTCCGTGCGTCGTCATGGTGGCGGAGGGGGAGTGGGCGAGACGTGTAAAGATACTTTCTGGTCAACAGTGGAAGAAGCCGGGGAGGATACCGTTGTGGTGTTGGATATGTTCACGCAGTGGTGTGGTCCTTGTAAGCTCATAGCGCCCAAAGTGGAGGAGCTTTCTTACAGGTATAAGGATGTGATCTTCTTGAAGTTGGATTGCAATCAGGAAAACAAGCCGCTGGCCAAGGAGCTCGGGATCCGTGTGGTGCCGACTTTCAAGATCCTCCAGAACAAGAAAGTTGTGGCAGAAGTAGTAGGGGCCAAATTTGATGATCTTGTTGCAGCCATAGACAAGGTTCGACCATCTCCGAAACCCTAATTGCACATTCACCTCCAATGTTCCACATCCCCCCTGTAATTACTGGGTTTCTATTCACACTCTTCACCACATCTAGGGTACACACATTAGCCCTAGGACATAATTCCTTTGATTTTCCTCTTGCTTTGTTCCAGTCATCTGATAGATAGCAGTTGATCTCCAGAGTTTCTTTTGTAGAAAAATCTGATGAGGAGCTTCATGTCAAAAGAGCTTAGACAAGAGTTTATACCCATTTAAATCCTTCAGCGGGCTTTGATTGTTTTTTGCATCCTCTCTCTCACTGGGGTTTCTCACTTCATCACAGATTATGGAGCACATCCAAATGCTTTTTTTCTTCCCCTTTGAACTGGGCTTTGGATTGCCGTCATCAGTCAATGTTTTGTGCAAGCTTGACTGAATTTCATGCCTCTATTTACTTATTGTGTGTTTTTCCCTTGTGGTTTGTACTTTCTTATTCAGATTGATGCTCCCTCTGTCTATAGCTTGAGTTTTTATGTCATTGTGCCTCAAGGGTCAAAGTTACACTTGGGAATGAGTCCTGAGCACACTGTACTTCAGCTACTTGTGTGTTTTTTTCTTTGGGGTTGTATTCATCAAATGCTCTCCCTCATTCTGTAGCTTGAGCTTTTTAGGTGGGTTTGCTTTAGCCCCAAGAGTCAAGGAGGTAAAGTATTCATTTTTTACACTCAGTAATGAGCCCCTTTGCACATCGTACTTCAGCTACTTCTTGTCTTATATTCCTTGGGGTCGTATTCATCATTGTAATTCTGCTGTTATTGTCTGCATTTTTCTCAATTTTATCTGCTTATTGAATTCTTCAAAGTATGTATATGCTGAAATTAGTGATAGCAGTTTCATGACTATGAACCTTGAAAATTGGAGTGGGTGTTGCACTTTGAGTACTACTTCATTCTCCATATAACATGCAATACTTATTTTGTGCAGTTTCCTCTTAATTCCAAGAGAATGCACCACAGGGTTTTCACCTATGTACTTTTGTTTTAGACTGCATTTCATAAACTTCTTTTCAATTTTCACTAGTCTAAGCTTTGAAGTTGGCACTGCTCTATCAAGTAGGTGAATATTTAGCTTGTTAAATTCATTTGGGGGACCATGAAGGTCTTTATAAGATGATTCATTCAAGTTCTTGTACTGCCCATGTTTTGAAGTCAAAGGCATTAATGTATCTTGCTTGGGGTGAACGATGATCAAAAGTGTCGAGGTGTCCCATGCCTTGGCTATTGGGTAACAGTAACTTTCATGTAAAGTTGTTTTATTTCTGATATCTGGTATTCCATCCATGGGCTTCTTGTTGAAGACCTTTGAAAGTGGCAATTACTTTTCAATGTTATTTTTTAATAGAGCTGTAATTAGTCCAGAGATAGACCTTTAGGACTAAAATTAGGATATGCTCCCAGACTCAAAGCAACAGTTTGGGCTAGTTAAGGTTAGCATCTGGAGGAGACTATGCATTCTGGTGAATTGGTGCCATTTTTTCCACAAAAATCCTTTGCATAGGTATACGGAAATAATACTTTTCAGGTCGAAGAAACTTGAAAATTTCTCACAAATAAAAACATTTGTATTATGTGATTAAATGATATTTGACGATATGCAAATAGTGATATTTGCCTTTGAACAATTCTTGTGCCTGTCATTCATTAACCTTGTGTGAATTGTATGAGTTTATATGAGTTTGGTAAAACATAATTAAGCCATGCTAAACCATAAAAGCCAATGGTCAAAGAAAGAAGCAAATCTGCACACCAGGACAATGTCATAAAGTTAGCTGTGAATTGCATTCTCCCACAAAGGTGAACTTTGTGTAATTTCTACCAAATTCTTCATTGAGATTTAAAGGGTACTACATTGATGTGGGAATGTGTAGCAGGCTTACAAATAAGATTTCAATGTTCAAAACCCATTTCTCACCAATCTGAGAAATACAATACAAAAAGTTTGTTGATTGGGGATCAGAAACTGCAATACATCAAAACCTCCTCACAAAGAGCCATGCATTTCAGAAATTACAAAATTAGCAGAGGCTAGAGATCTCTAAATGTAATGGCACATCATGCAGACACACATGCTGCTGTATTTGTGAGGTGAAAAGTCAAAGTCACCCAAAAGAAAAAACCCCGTTCTTCTCCTAGACAAATTCATGAACCCATTTTTGGAACAAATTCTGGCTTTGTCAGTCACAAAATTTGCACAAACTATATTAAGCCTCACACAACCCAGACTACATAACTGGATTTAGAGATTCACAAACGTGAGGTGAAAGCTAAGGGGCATTGGGAAAGGTTGCAAATGTATAGCAAATGAGGGAGAACTCTCTCAAGTAGACAGTTTGGACTTGCACTAGAATACAAAGAAGTAAGCTGGATCATCATCAAATCTCAGTAAATCTGGGAATGAATTCAGTTGGAGAAGACATCAGCAAGACTTGACTCCAGACAAGATTGTTGCGCTTTCCAGGGGAAGTTGGGGAAGTTCTGATGATTCTGTGGTTTAAGCATAAGTAGCCAATCCTACTGATGGACGATTTCCATGACCACCATAAGCAGGACCACCAGCGCCATAGGGTATTGCAGAAATTGAAGCCTTGGATATGAGTATATAGTAAAGTATGCTCATCAGCATGGTGAGGAAAGTAAAGGCAGCTCCGATGGCAAACACGGCTGATTTCAATTCCTCACAGGTTACATTTGCATGTGTATGTACATGATTTGCAATTGCTCCTACAATAAGAAAAAGGAACGCAACAGCAAAAAACAACCTGCAACAGAGGCAAAAAGTTCAAGACCATTTCAGTACATGCTGCAACTCACCAATGATTAGATGCATAATTAGTTGATCTAGAAGCTCAATACTTGTATCCTTAATTCATTTAGAACAATAATCTAGATCAAAATACTTCAGCTTCATGTAACAATGTCAGAGACTTTTTTATTTCATTAAATGAAGGCCCTTACCTAGGGTAAAATCCTTCTTTTGGGGGTAAGAGGAGAATTATGGTGTGAGATCGACCCTGCTCAGAGGGAAGTATGGTGTAAGGTCCCGATCAGAGGGAAATTAGGTGTAAGATTTAAGCCAGAGAGCTCCTGCTGTCAGCATATTTTGCACTTGGACCTCAGGACAGGGATCCAAGGGTGGAGCCTGAGGTCCAAGGATGGCAGCAGGGCCTCTCCCAAGGTGAAATGTCCTGATTGCAGGACCTCACCTATGTTAATGTCCAAGTGTGGAATCCAAATTCATTTTCACACTTACAAATTGAGAAAGATTGATATATTTACCATGAGAATATGAAGGCCACTACAGCAAATGTGCGAGCAGCACCAGGTCTGTAAGCACTGGTAGCACAGCACAGACATCGCGTAGTAATGGTAACAAACAGCTGGGCAACCACCAAAAAGAGGAGTGCAGCTACAGCGAGTCCAGTTGATATATTTCCTGTGTAATAGCATTCAAGTGTGCCATCTGAGTTATGGTCGATCTTCGTAACCTGCAGCCATGAGAAAACCGTCACATGAGCAAAAACCCACCATTAATCCTGAGGAGAGTGATCAGCAGATGATTTTTTGCATGTCCTCCTTTGATCAGAGTGAAGTTCATAGCTAGATATTGGAAAAATCTTCTCTCTTATTTAAGCTGAACCTATTGATCAGGAAGCTGTAAGCTGTCTGCAAGTGTGCGTATATTGAACATCATGTAGCTCAAGAATTTGTGAGCTGATCAATATTCACACCCATTTGCACGAGTGGGTATGTGCCTCGAGTCCTGCAACAACTCGAGCTGGTTCTATTGTCTCTTGCCGGGGCTGATTGATTGATGCTCCATTACTACTAGATCTTACGTTTGCAATTTCAATAGGAACAAAAACATCGCAATAGGCATCAGGTTGTCCACGTCTGGAAATCTCTTCTTTTACCCCACTACTGCAGATCACTTCCAAATTGTAGAACCTCCTTCAGGGTGATTGAAACAAGCTTAAATCACAAAAAAACAGAATGCGCGGACCTTGCTTCGCTTAAATTCCGAGCCGAGGGCAAACCCGAATGCGATTATGAAGAAGACAAAGCTGATGACCACCACGAGCTTGGACACCTCACCGTTCCCCATACTTGCGTTCCACTCTGGCGCACTGCAGTCGCTGCTATGTTACACCCCTAGCTAGCTTCCCGCCTGCTCCCTCACCCGCAGTTTTGCGTCAACTGGAAACACTGCTGCTAACAAGAGTTGCAGGTATAACCGAGCACACTGGGCGTGTTATGACAGAAAGAAAAACCCAAACTTGATGTGTGCTGCAAGAAGAAGAAGACCCAGGACGAGGACGAGGACGAGGAGGAGAAGTCCCGTGGGATGATGATGCGAAAGAAGTTGAGGAATTCTGAAAATTGGTGGCAGGCCTGGGAACAAAAAAGTCTACCGAATGATGATGATGTGATAAAGGTGCAAGTAGACGGAAAAACTGGAGCTGGGAATCAAGCAGGATATCCGAGAAAACAAAGGAAACTTACCACGACATCGTGAGCTTCTTCGTCAACGGTGTACGCGGTTACTGCAAATCTTGTTGCTTCCCGTACGCTACGTTGTCTCATCCCAGCTTCTTCAATTTTGTTTTTTCTTCTTCTTTTTTCCTATTTTTCAGTTTGTTACCTAATCTCTCTTATTATCACCGTAGCAGTGCTTTTATTTTATTTTTAAAAATTTGGCAAAATTTCGCAACTTGGGCAACTTGGCGAATTGTTTTTTCAGAAAATAAGAAAAACACGAATAATTTGTGATTTCTAGGGAATTTTTTTGCCATTTTTCGGAATAAAAACAATTAAATTAGTCAAATCAAGACCTAGGCACTTCTTAAATCACCACATATGTGAGTCATTTGCCCAAAAAAAACTGATTCAAATTTTAAAGAAAGGGAAATTAATTGCTTAAAAATTGTAATTCCAAGTTATCTCCAATAGGTGACAACCCCGACATTTACCCCTCTGACTGGAATGGTTTTTCAAGTTGGCAGCACAGCTCATAATCGGTTTGACAGAAAAATTTTATCCAACATTGGTCACCACTTGCACTCCCAATTTTGTAAAACTAGGTGGTCCCTTCTGGGACCTGGAGTGGAGGTAGGCCTAACGCCCAATTATTATTAAAAATATTAATATTTTTATTGTCAATGTAATTAAAGTTTTCTCATATAATTATGGCAGAATAATTCAAGTGCTGTGAAATAAAGACAGCAAGAAAAAAAATCCTATTTTGAAAAGTGTTTGAAATGATGTCACATAGCACTCTGAAATTTTAGATTGCGTTTTGAGCCCTTAAGCCTACCTCCACTAAATATTATAGCACACGTATGCCAGTCATCATTTTACGCTAATTTATGCTGGGATTCCTTACCAGTGAAGTACCTTGGCTAATTTGGAAATAATACACAATCCACCAGAGTAGCCTAGCAAGTTTGGCACTTTGACATTGAGTATTTAATATGTTTTCTTTTTGAGATTCTGGCATAACCATTACGAAATGATTAAGGTTTACTTTTTAACTTGTTAAGTACACCTTAATGTTAACCGAAAAGTCCTGAGGTTTTTGCATGATTATTTACTGCTGAAAATATTTAATATATCTTCTTTTAAGTTTCTGGCATAACCATTAAGAAATAGTTAAATTGTCCTTTTCAGTGTTTTTTTGCTGGGGGAATTTCGCCACTTGATGAGAAAAAAACATTGAGATAGCCATATTTGGATTTTAGGTCCTTGCAAGTTGTCTGTACATAAAGGGGGTTTCTACAAGGTTTTTTACTTTTCTTTTTGACATGTACACAAATTTGGTTAAGTCCTCTTGTGAAGGATCATCAGTTCATGTGCCTCAATAATTTTTTTTTAAAACCCTGATACTTTTGACTTGTTAAAAAATACATCTTAAGGTGCATTCACACCTAATGTTAAGTCAGTGTTAGGGGAAAATCTAGGTGGCATCTTAAGTGGCACCCAATGTTAAATGGGTGATTGTTTAATATTAAGTGTATATTAACTTAACATAAAACTTTCATGGTAAATAAGTTTAGGTCCTAAATGATTAGCTTGGTGTTAGGCAACTTAATACTAGAATCCTTAACACCATGTGTGAATCCACCTTTAAGTTATTATTTTCTCATGATTATTTAGTGCTAAACCTGCTAGGTTTTGATAGTTTGTAGGTATGTTTCTCCACTGGGTCCTACTGTGGGTTTCTCCAGAGCTACTTTTTTACAACTAGATTCTCATTGAATTTATATACAAGTTTACCCACTTGCTTGTCATGTGATGATAGATAACTTATAAGGGAGGTTGGAAGTTTGAACACGGGAACTTCTGGGCGGTATGTGAGAGATGCTCTGTACCCCCACAAAGGGGAGGCCGAAGCAATCAGTGTTGGGCAGTTCTTGACTTTTATGTTCGGTTCTAAATTAGAATGATTCTGGTTTTGGTTTCACACCAAAATGAAACCTGGAATCCAGTTCCCAGTCAGGTCAGGCTCTTTGAACCAAATAAAATAGAAGGATTCTGTTTCAGTTCTGAAAACCAGACCCAATTCCAAGTCTGGTTCCAAGTAATCTGAACTAGTATCAGTGGTTAAGTGCTGATTATCCTCTGGTTAGCCCCCAGTTCTAGTCCTTTTTTCTTCTCTTTTTTTTACCAATTCCAATTCCGACCTGTTGTTCTAAACATAAGTGGAATTGCAAACCTGATCCAAGTTCAGATCCTTATTCAGTTTTGGATCTGATCCCAGTTCCAAAGCCAGTTCCGAAAATGGAATTCAAATCCAATTTAGTTTTTACTAACTAGAATCCGAATTGGCAGTTCTAACTAGTCAAACTGGGTTTAGGGTTTAGGGAAGCAACCCCTTCTATTGATTAGAATTCAAAAACCACAGCATCTGACGCAAGAGAACCTAGCTTGTGTTTGAGCATGAGAACCTCATAGGGTTGCCAAGAGAACTGTTGTCTGGTTTTTTATTTCAAAAAAATCTTTGGTGCTTGTTCTAACTTTTTTTTATAAAAATTCTTATGGAACCTAAAACCTCCAATTCAATCATTTTCCTAAAGAATTTAAAGTTGATCCACTTTAAACCTAGGTATGGTTCCATCTCCATTACACTCAATAAACCAATTGTTTTGGATGTAGTATTAGTTTGTTCAACTAGTTCATACAATTCAAGATAAAGATTACTTAATATTAATTATGTACAATTAATCAAATGAAATCATTTATGTAAAGTGTAAGGTCAAGCTTTTTTCAATAATGAAATTGTACTAATTTACTTAGAGAACCTAATTTTAAATGGGGCAACACCTCTAGTTTAGGTTCTAATCCAATTTTGAAAAGAGTTTGATTACTTGGTTAGGTTGCAACAGTGATTCAAAGAAAATGTGAAACCTTTTTTGCTCAAAGACCCTATAACCAGATCTATAACCTAGACCTAAACTTGTTGAAATTTGAAAACTTGCCAACATTGGTTTGAATATGAAAGCTAAGATGGTCTGAGCTAAAAGAATTGAAGTGTTTCAATATGGGAACGTCACTTTGACCAAAGCATTTGAACATGAGAACTTCATAATTCAAGCCAAGAAATTGGAGGTGTTTGAACCAATGTTGTGCATGTATAGGACTTAAAGTCTGTGTAAGTGTATAAAATGAGATGAGTAAGAATAAAACAAATACATTTATATGATTTTACGAGCTTATCTAAAAGAATATAAAACATGTTATTTTTATTTTGGTGATGGGCCAATCAAATTAGACCATTGCAACAATGCATCACACCTATTTTTAATTAATTCAACTATTAATTAATATTACTCATAATAGTTCCTAAGCTTTTTTAAAAGCTTAAGCCAAAATGAGTGATGGACAAATTTAACAATGTAAAAGAAACAACAGAAAAATGAAATTTCCTGAAAATAGGAAATGACTGGGGGTGGTAGGGAAATTAACAGAGACAAAATAATTTTAGGTATACGGTAAAGCCCCCTTTACCACAATAAGGGCCCGCATGAGACATAGTCAAGCACAGACTCGAATTTGATAAAGCCTGCTGCCAACGGCTTAAGAGTCTAAAGACCTGCTCCAAACATGATACACCACAGGGCCAAAAAGAGAGAAAAAGGAGGCAAACATTTTGAGAACAAAACACTCGCTCATGTGGGCATTTTGTTCTTTGAAATGCTCGCTGAAAAGTTACCCCTAAATAAGGTGCTCTCATCTACACTAATTTTTGGGGACCAGGTCTTTGCAATCTTTACATACATATTGAAACTGCCTTGGGCATGGGCTATAATGTGTAGGGTAAAACCCCATGGTGGGGGCGTTCCCGAGGTAAGGGGCCCGGGACAAAGTGAAGGCAATTGCTAAGCTTGCCCAACATTTTGGGAATGTCCCCCACCCATGGGCTTTTCCCATTGTAAAGCACAAGGTGAAGAATATATGAAACTAAAGATACTAGATCTCCAGCTAGTGTGAACCAGCACCCACAGTGGTACCTTCACCTTCTTGACTGAGGCCCTTTAGTGGCCAAATTAAAACCAAGAAATGTTAGATTTGGACTTGGAGACCTTGACTTAGCCTAAGCGAAGGACATTTCTAATATTTAGAAGAATTTTACATGAATTTTGGGGTATTTACCGTGGGTCAAGTGTGAGTGCTGATTCACCCAAGCCCCAGGTCACCACGCATAGGAGGCAGATTCTGATACCTACTCCTTAAAAAGTGGGATGGAAATTTTGCATCCATTATAGTGTTTTACCCATTTGAGAGAGTACGGATGAACCACATCAGGTTTGATTCTATATGCTAACATCAGTATGGTTTGTGAAGAAGCATGGTCTGCAACTATTCCAAGTAGAAAATGGACAATCAGAAACATTCGTTAACGTGTGTGACTTTGCGCAATTTAATACCAGTAGCCTGGTCGATGAATTGAATTGCAAGTGACCTGGTCTTTATTTGATGTAGGGTTGGTGTCCCACATTTGAGGCCATTGTTAACTAACATCCATGGGCTCAAAAGGACAATGATATCAATGTTTGAAGATGTTTGAAAATTTCCATTTTAGGGATGGTGATTCCAATTGGTTATAGAGCCCCATAAAGAGCACCAAGAGGCAGAAGAATAAGGATGGCAAGGGCTCTGGGGATGGGGAGCCATAGAGAGCCTGATCCAAATTGAACTTTGGTTCATCATTCTCATGAAGCCAACAAACATGGACTCTTTTTCATCAATTCGAGAACATTGTTTTTATCCCAAAATATAAACATTTGATGAAAGCAAGAGTTTAATTTCAAGTGTAAACGTGTAGTATGTGCACAGTAAAATTCAAGTAGGAAGATGGCTATTTTCTTATGGCACAACAATTGGCCATCTTAAATTTATAAGCGGTATGGCCAGGAGTAAAGTGCTAGAACTGTAGAACAGATATTGAGGACATAGTCAGGTGGAGGACAGTTTGGTCATCTTGATCAATTAGCTCTTCTATGCCTAGTCCACCATATAAGTCATTTCATATGGCACATGTCATAAGAATGAAACTTGTTTGCTTCTTAATGATTTTTTTTCCTGTTCCTGATGTGTTCATGCTTTGGATTTTCCCAATCGCACCACACTATTCTCCCATATGATTTTATTACAGTAGAACTTTCATATATGTAAACTATAAGGGTGCAACAAAGGGAAACACCTCTATGTTTCTATTTTGGGGAGTGCCCAATGTTTCAGAAAAATTGGTGATGGGCAAATTGAAATGGCTCCTTCAAATCAAAAAATAAATTTAAAAACAAAACTTTGGGTGCACTGCATAACTAATTAATAGAAGCAACACTCATTTGTCAATAACCAGGTGAGGTCCAAACAACAAGTTAGTGCATGTTGACCTGAAACAAAGCAAGGGAAACAGATCATTTGCACATGGATTTTTTAATATGGGCATGTAAATACCTATTTGATTTGTAAAGGTATAATGGTTATTCCATCTGAGTTTGTCTGTAAGCCTTTCTGTTCTATGGACTTCAACTAAAACGTTATGTATGCCAAAGAAGGAATTATGATGATGCAAAGTCTGCATGATTTTTTCAAAGAGGATGTCTATATTTAGCAGCCCAAGAGATCTGTATTTCTAGGACAAGAGCAAAAAATTTGTAAGCTTCGTCACTCACTATATAGTCTTTGCCAATTGCCTTCAGCATGGCACGAGTGAATCAATTCCTTCCTATGCTCTCATGCTTAGTTCCTTGTTCCATTAACCTGGAAGTCTTTGCATTCTGATCTTAGACAATATTATCATCCTCATTATTTAAGTCGATGATATTTTAGTGACCTGTAGTCATAAGAGCAGAATTACACAACTACAAACAAATATTCTCCACCAGGATCATTGCACAGGGTTAATATCATTGTATTGAAACTAGCATTGCACAATAGCAGGCAATTCTTTGAACACCTATAAAGTTGTCGGATTTCTTGGACAAGAAATGTAACCACTTTTATAATGGCTAAAGTCATATGTGAATGAGATGAAATAGAGGCTAACTACAATTGAAGCAAGACAAATCATGCTACAAAAATCAATATGGATAAGCTATAGCATACGTTCAGCTAGCTACGTTCTGCAATTTTGACCTTGCACTCATAAAATTGTTTGCCTTCAAGACAACTCTAACAAAGTTTTGTAATCTCAAGACCTTGTCAAAGATTGTTTCTACCAAGTTGGCCAACACTATGGGGGTTTAAGCGACCTAAACGATGATGCCAAAGATCAAGAATCTTTGAAGACTAAATAACTCCTATTTGAAATTTGGGCTCATTCATAATGTACTAGTACAAGTCTACTAGAACTAGCCTCACAAATACACCTTAACCTACAACCATATTGAGCCCATTCAAAATAAAACAGTAATCATTATGGAACTTCAAGACAAAGCCATTGTCTATTATTGCATTGAGTGACATCAAGTTCCAAATTCCAGGTAATGTTAAGCACATATTAAGCTCATTTTTTAATTTTATTTGTCTGATGTCCTACTTGTTTATAACTCGCCCCTAAGCCAAAACATGATAGAATTTGGGCATAATAGGTTTCAAATATTTCATTGAAGAGCATGTTAGAAAAGGTATGATGATGCAAACATTTCGAAATCGAATCTTAAAATTGAATCAATTGTCATATAGCTAGAGTTATTATAATATTAGCATTTTTTTATAAACTTTTTGAAACTTTTATGGGTTGCTCTTTGTTCAAGAAAATAAGAATTTTTTTGACAAATTTGAATTTTTTTTCTCACATGAATGGTAAAAATAATGAATTATTTCTATCTTTTTGGTTAAAATGATTTCTTCATTTTTGGACACATCTGATCATGGTTGGTGCATCAAAATAAAAGATAATAATTATGAAAAGACAAATGAAATATGAATTTAGCGAAAGTTCATTGCGAAATGTTATATTTCACAAGTTTCAAACTTGACAACAAATAGATGCAATCTAAAACTTGAAATGAAACTCAAAAAAAAAAAACTATCTTACACATCGAAATTTTGTTTCAAATTGTTGCACTTCTAAAAATGTGTGGAGCAAGAATCTAAACTACAGTTAATGCAAGATATTTTTGAATGATAACTACAAGTAACACATATTCTTATGGTACTATATTTGTGACTCATTTTAATTAGTTATGGTGGCCCCTAAAGTTCTATGTTTTTTATTTTTTGGTTCACATCTTTGATTGGCCCATCGGGGAAAAAAAAAAAAAAACCTTGTCCACAATCCCAAAATAGATATTATGATGTAATCTCTTCCTTTGGGCTATCCGTATAAGTTATAAGAGTAGAATTTGAGGCAAAGGATATCAGATAAAGTGAAAAGTTATTGAGAACTTGGGGAACATGTTGAAAATTCATTGGGAATTTGATGGGAACACTTTCAAAAGAAATCAAATCAAACACCTCCACCCTCCCCCCAAAAGAAGAAAAAACTAACCCCTTGGGTGCATGCTACCTCACTTCATTGGCTACGAGAAGTTTTTTGCCTGCTTAAGCTTTTTGTCATTTTTAGCCTAGGCTAATGGCATGAACATGAATTATGGGTTAGAAAGTATAGTTACAATCCACTTCTAAAGGACATCCCCTGGGCCTTGGGTAAACTAGTAGCCCCACTAGTACCATGGTAAAACCCCCCAAATTTTGTTTAAATTGTCTTTAAGTATTAATTTAAAACATCCCATATATGCTTAAATTAAATTAAGGTCTCTAAGTCCAAATCTAACTTGTTTCAAGCTTAATATGCACACCAAGAAAGCTCATTATAATTTGATAGTACTAGTGTTATAAGTGTCAATTCACCTTGGCCCATCACCTTTGTGAAAATAAATTCTTTTTGAATCACATACCCAATAAGACTAGATAATCCAAGTTCATCCAAACAATAATTAATGTGTCTATTTTACAATAGTTAAAAGTCTCTTTTGAAAGTCTATTTTCAATGTATTTGAAAATTGGATTAAAATATGAATATTTAAATTTAATTGAAATTAACATCCTTTTTATTTTCAATTTCAAGTCATGATGTTATAAAGCACTTAGAAAAGTTCTTAAAATATAGTTCAAGAAAATAATCATTTTTATCTTTAAAAATATTTTTTAAATAATTAAAATTTCTGAAAATTTGAAAAGTTCATAACATAATAAAATAAACTCATATTCACTCATTCAATTCATTTTTAGTTTTTTAAACATCAATCATACACCCAAGGGAACACTTAGTGTAAAGTTTGGGATCTATGTGTGTTAAACATCATTTTTAGGGGGTATTAAATAATTGTTCAATCTATTTTTTTTATCAACCTATTATTATTTAATTTTGTAATATACACATATTAAAGCCACCCTATAGTTTTACTCATATTTTCTAATTTTTTTTATTAATGTCCTCACTAGTTTCATACAATGTTTTGAGGTTTTAAATATATAGAACCAAATTAAATACATTAAAAAAAAATTACATTCATAAGTTTTACATGATGTTATAGAAATTGTCATCAAAATTCAAAAGTTCATTGCTCATTGAATAATCAAAAATATTTATTTTTTTTAAATTGTTGAAATATTAATTCCATCAGCATTACATATGCAAATTCCTCTTTTGACATTTCAAAAAAAACTATTAATGTTTTATATCTATGTACAAAAAATGTCAAAAAAACATGCGTGATGCCCAAAAAGAGATTGCGTAGTGTGCTTACACCCACAATGACAACAAGGCTAGATGTATATTTTATTCATGTAGTGGTGATGAAACCTTCGACCCTCCAATGAAAAATGAATAAAATGACGAATTTATATGGATGACTTTATTATATGTGTGGTGATCTAAATTATCATTATTATCATGCAATGGTTACCACAGCATGAAAAATGTCTAACAAATCTTGACAATATTTTCCAAGTAATACTTTTGGCATCCATGTTTTTATCATAGCATTTGGCTTTCTCTATCCACCACAAAATCTGCTAGTTATATTGGTTTTGCTACCCCCATTCAAGGTAATAATTAGGTGTGTATAATCCATACATTATAACAAGCTTACAAATATAATTTCAACTTTCACAACCTATTTTTCCACTAATCTAAGAAATGAAATACAAAAAGTTACAAAACTGTCAAATGAAGCTTTGTTGATTCAATCAGAAACTCCAATAAATCAGAAGCTCCTAGCAAATAGCCATAGATTTTAGAAATTACAAAATCAGTAGAGGACACACACCTACATTTGTGAATTGAAAAATCAAACTCACCTCCAAAAAAAAAAAAAAACTAAAACAGCCCCCTACTTGGGGAAAGAGCTCTTGACTTCTGGAATGTACTCTAATGGTTAAATAAATATTTAAACTCTAATTTAAGTTTGATTTTTAGAATGTGAAAAATAGAGAAAAATAATGATATATGAAATGGCAGCAATGATGATGATTCGTTGGACTTGGTTAATGAGGTAGGAAACTTTGTAGTTTCATATGTAGTGGTCATCATATGGACAATTCCAAATTGGAATTTATTTAGCCCATTCCAAAATGAAAAGGCATTGAAAGATCTCTCTTCAAATTTGTGTTCTTTTAAAGTTTTTGCCTTCCAGTGCCATATTCATGAATATATTTTCAATGCCTTCTCCACCAATTTGCATTCCATTTCTCTTTTATAATTGAACTTGAATTCAAATCAAATGAATCTTAATCAAATTGTTGACTTGAATTTACATGAATTGGAATTCAATTCAATTCAATTCAACTCAACTCAAATCCCATTCAATTCAACTCAACTCAACTCAACTCAAATCCCATTCAATTCAACTCAACTCAACTCAAATCCCATTCAATTCAATTAAATCCAAGAATCCAAAATTTAAATTCAATTCAATTCAAGTTGCATGCAATGTCATTCAATATTTTCATTCAAATGAAATTTAATTTTCACAAAATCAATTCATTTTTTCATAAATTAATCAATTGCTAGTCACTAGTAGTGCATAGTAACATGAAGCCCAAGTTGAATAATATCCCCCCTTCATCTTCTTCTTCTTCTTCTTCTTCTAGGCAAATTCCTGAATGCATTTATGGAACAGATTTTGGTTTCTGTCAGTCACAAAATGTGCACAACCTATATTCCTCACACATCCCAGTGTACATAACTGGATTTAGAGACTTACAGAAGTGAGGTGAAAATTGGGGAGCGTCAGAAAAAGGTTGCAAAATGTATAATAGCAAATGAGGGAGAATTCTCTCAAGCAGAGACAGTTTGGACTTGAACTTATATACAAAGAAATTAGCTGGATCTGCATTATGATCAAGTCTCAGTAAATCTGGGAATGAACTCAGTTGGAGAAGAGATCGGATAGAGTTGATCCTCCAGACAAAAAATATTGTTGAGCTTCAATGGAGGGGAAGCTATAATTGGGGAAGTCATGATGATCAATCTGTGGTTTAAATATAACCAGCCAATCCTACTGATGGAGGCACAGCAGAAATTGAAGCCCTCCATATGAGTATATAGTAAAGCTCACTCATCAGCATGGTGAGGAAAGTAAAGGCGGCTCCGAGGGCAAACACGGTTGAATTCAATCTCAACGCACAGATATTTTTCTGTCTTGTAAGATGTTCATGATTCGCAATTGCTCCTACAATGAGAAAAAAGAACGCCGCAGCAAAAAACACCCTGCAACAGAACCGGAAGCTCAAGACCACCATTTCAGTACATGCACTGCACTAGCACCAATGATGGGATGCATGATTAGAAGATGATCTAAGAGCAACTCCACAGGTGCTTATTATATGAACCTGCAAGAAAAGCCGAAAGTCTAATACATATTCCGGTTTGGCTCAGGGCCCAGAATTTTTGCACTGTTTGCTGAGGCTGGTAAATGGCACAGCAAAGCCTAACACCGGCCAGAGAAGATTGTAATAAATATGATCTGCCTACTTGCTGGTGCTCTCTATTTCTGATTAGTAGTCTCCCACGTATTTGCAGTGGCAATTTTAATTGTATGGGTGCGGTTGGAGAAAAGTAAATGACTAAACTTGGTATGTGAAAAATATTTTTGCAAGGTCACATACAGAGCACCGCCGAAAACGCTCTAATAAGAGTCTTCCTAAATTCATTGAAAACAGTAATCTAGATTAAAATACTTCAGCTTGATCACATTGAAGCGTTTATAATTGCATATAGATAATGCAGAGAGAGATTGATAGTTTTAGTACCATGAGGTTATGAACGCGACTATAGCATATGTGCGAGCAGCACCATGTTTGTAAGCACCCCTTGCAAAGAACAGACAGCGTGTACTAATGGTAACCATCAGCTGGGCAACCAGCAAAAGGAGGAGTGCCACTGCAGCGAATGCGATTGATAAATTTCCACGGTAAATGCATCCAAATGTACCATCATCATAGGTCAAGAACAAAATTACCTGCAGCCAGGAAGAAAACTGTCAGACCAAAACCCATATCATTCAGGAGATCTAGAACTCAGCAGATGAGTTTTTGTATTCCTTTGATCAGAGTGAAGTTCATAGCTAGATATTGGAAAAATATTCTCTCTTATTTAAGCTCGTCTTCTTTATCAGGATGCTGTAAGCTGTCAAGTCATGTGGACCGTATGAACTATGAAGTACGTGATGTAGCAAGCTGGATTTCTGCTGCTCAATCAATCACACGGTATACACCCATTTGCACTAGTAGGTATATGCCTCGTGTGCTGTAACCACTCGAGCTGGTTATATTGTCTCTCGGGGAGCCCTGATTGATTGAGTACTCCGGACATTACTATAAGATCTTGCATTTGCAAATTTTCAACATGAACCAAAACATCGCAATAGTCATATTCAGTCCGATCAGTTCCTATTCAAATTAAACGATCCTTCACAGCGCTGCTTGAAACAGGCTTATATAAATCTTCACAAAAAACAGAATGAACGGAGGTTCTGCTATAGAAGATTGTGCGAGAGATCAGTACATGACGAAGATTAGCGAACCTTGCTTCGCTTAGATTCCGAGCCGAGGGCAAACCCAAATGCGCTTATGAATAAGACAACGCTGATGATCAACACAAGCTTGGAGATCTCACCGTTCCCCATACTAATTGCGTTCGGCTCTGGCGTCCCGCAGTCGCTGCTATATTACACCCCTAGCTAGCTTCCCGTCTGTTCCTTCACTCGCAATTTGGAAATAATGCTACTAGAAAAGCCGCAGGTATAACCGAGCACACTGGGCGTGTTAATGGTGAGAGAAAGGAAAACCCAAACACAGTAATGTGTGCTGCAAGAAGAAGAACAACAACAACACTTGAGAGGAAGACCCAGGACAAGGAGAAGGAGACTTAGGAGAATTAATAGGAGTCCGATGAGGAGGATGTAGAAGAAGCAGTTGCAACAAGTATTGAGCAATTGGCAAGAAGCATTTCTGTATCTGGCTGCAAAGAAAGTATTCGGATCTTTATACCCTGATGACAATGAGAATCAAACACTAAATTGCTGCATGCGTTTCCGCTACGTTGTTGTTGTTACCTCATCTCATCTCAGCTTCTTCCAGTTTTCTTCCTTTTCCCTTTTTTCAGTTTGTTACCTAGTTGCTCCTAGTAGCCCAGCAGCAGCCCCGCCGCCATTTTTTTGCTGGCTATATATAGCCAAAATGCTCTACACATTGAAATAAAAAGTTCTAAAATCATGGGCCTTTTAAATTTTTCAATAGCCATAATTTGACCAAAATCTAAGTTAAATCACCAGATTTCTACACATCGTTCAAATAGGGTAGCCAAAAACATAGAAGGATTTATTTAAATTTTACTTTCATGTAAATTAGCTCCGAGCCAAAATTTGGCTAAATTTCATGTGGATCATTGCCACTTTTGCTTTAACACCAAAGTGCCAAAAAAAACACTGCATAGCAGGTTTGGCACTTTAATTTCAAACACAATAGTACATTGGTGGCTTAGGAGGCACAAATTATATATTTTTAGAAATGCTGAAATTTTCAATTTTTATTTTTCTCAAAAAACATTGTAAAGGTGTTGCATGGGTCTATCTCTTACTTAGACATATTTTCCAAGTATGGATAAAAATATATTATTTATTTTAACTTACTTTTCTAAAATCAACATACCTTAATGAAGTTCATATTCAAGAATGTATAAAAATTTGAAATTTTATATTTTATTCATAACCTTGACTATTAATATGTAAAAGTTACCTTTATCCAAAGTTAGATATGTTTTAAAATTCATGTTTTAAAAATTAGGGTAAATATGACCTAAACCTTAAACTTTGTTAGTTTAATTAATTAAATGAGGCACCTCCCAAGCTCCTTCTTTTATTATTATGAGTGCAATGAACCAATTCAATTGGCCAATCACTCAAAAGAAACGGGGAAGGAAAAAAAAA
>Ga0116227_10001677_pt1 | contig 50046 bp, 39 predicted proteins | sample S1TSphgellanicum_FD_89693 | JGI IMG/M metagenome (GOLD analysis project Ga0116227, IMG submission 89693) | Host-associated microbial communities from peat moss isolated from Minnesota, USA - S1T2_Fb - Sphagnum magellanicum MG | ecosystem: Host-associated > Plants > Peat moss > Unclassified...
TTTCGTAATGTGTTCCCCTGGTGTTCCCTCTAAGTTACTAATGGGTTCCCAAAATGTTCCCCAAGTTCACAATGTGTTCCCCAACATGTTCTCTGTATAAGCAAATCACTTCTAGCCCATGTGCTTTGGCAAATGTTGTTCTCCTTTCACCTATATAGGTGGGCCCAAGGGGAGGAACTATATAAATCAAAACAAAACCTTCTATTTGGAGGAGCCTCCATAGTTTCATTTTTTTGGGAGCAATGGGCCAATCTTCTTACACATAACAATGCAATGCATGAATTGACAAATGAGCCCTCCCACTAAAGGTTGGCAAAGACACTATTAATTTAGTGGGCTGCTTGTGACTGGGATGTAGGGCCCACATACTTCCATTCACAGCTCTCAAGGGAGGGAGGGGGGGTTCTAGCTAATCACGAATTACCGAATCAAACATGTGCGAACACCAATTATTTTTTATAAGTAGATTTGAATATAAATGTGAGGCATCAGGGTTTGCTATTTGTGTTTCAATATATATATATATAAGTGCAATATGCAACTTGTGAGTAATGGTTTTAACATATTAAAAATGAATGGTTTAATTCATGTACACATGTTGATAATTGAAAAGATATGAAAAAAACAATAATTCATTTCAATATAAATGCGGGGTCTTATTACATGTGTTTTAATAAATTATGGTAAGTGTAAAATGAATAATACAATTCATGAATAATGGTTTTAACATGTTAAAAATTGATTGTTCAACTCATGTACCATATTGATAGTTGAAAGGATGTTAAAAAAATCATTAACCCATAATAATGCATTGTGGAATAAAGTTAAAGCCTATCTCAATTTCTACATCAACAATTTGAAATTATTTAAAAATAAAAGGAAAATTTTAAATTCACACTTTTTTTGGTTAAATTCACACCCTTCGCGCGTCCGATTTTATGCAGATTAAACTTTAAGAGTATGTTCCTTTATCAGTTCAATTACTTATGCAGGCAAGTTCTCGAGTTGTGCCCTAATTGACCACAGACCCCACACTTGTGTCCTTCCATGTATTCAAAGTGAGACTTGTATCTGGTCGTGCTTGTCTTGTTCTTAGAGCTTGCAGGTCTGTCGCGTTTCTTGACCACGACCAAGGGCTTTTGAACTTGAACATCAGGCATATTTAGGACCTGATTGAGGTGAGCAATCAAACTATCTACTCGAGGATTCCCATTATCGAATACTTGTTGTAGGGTAGTCGTCATCGTCTGCATGAATAATTTTCGTGGTGACGTCAGTTCGTGTGGCGGCACAGCTACATTGACACTTGGAAGGATAAGGGGGTTTCTGTCCAACAGTCACTACTCATGAATGTCCTACAAGAGAATCAGAATCTTGGTTTCCAGACAACTGCGAATGTAGTGATGACAAGGCAGCCCCCACGATTTCGTGAACCGCGCAGAGCATGGCTACTCCTCATGTCCCCCCATTTCAACGTGCTTAAGTTGTTGCAGAAGCTTGTCCAGAGCAAAATTAGAAACCTTGTAGATCAAGTCCTTGAAGTAGCTATGGCCGAACTGATGTGCCTTATGCACCTTTGTTTCTCAATAGCAGCATTCAATTCCACGTGTTGATTGGCCAGCATGAGACCCAACCGCTTCGTTAGCGTCAAGAGGTGAAGAGTGTCGACACGAAGATATGACTTGATAACATGGTGGTTTCCTTCCACCCTTGAGGTACTGGCGCTACCAAAATGGGGAAACTTGTCAATGTAACAAGCAGCAAACCTTTCTTTGTGAGGCATCCACGTCGTGTTAACGTACTACCAGGTAGCTGGATGGGTTCCCAAATAGGTCTCCTTGAATACACTAAGAGCCGCATCGAACATTTCAACTGACATGATGGAGATAAGCATATTCCATCGCTCCATAAACTGTTGCCACTCAACATCAGAGAAACGTGTTTTGCAATTAGCAAAAATGTTCTTGTTGATGTGCCAGCAATAGAGCATGTTGTGGCAGCTTGGGAAGACTTGTGCAATCTCGTTCATTAAGGCTAACTTTCGGTCTACGCGGAGGACTTTTGGAGTCACGACCTCGAAAAACTGCTCCAAAACCCAAGCGTACGCCTCCTCGTTCTTCGCGTGCAAGAAGGCGAAACCAGCGTTGAACGTCACATAGGTTGACGTGATGCCGACCACGTTCAGCAGAGGCATGCCGAACTTATTGGTCTTGTATGTGTAGTCTAGAAGGAAAACCGTGTCGAACGTCTGGCACATGCTGACTAATGACTGATGCATAAAAAACACACAGTCAACAACATTTTCCACTAGCCGCACCTTGTTGAAGTAATCAGAGCAGGAGATCGGCTCCACCAAAACTTCGATGGGTCTGCGGCCTTTCAACTCCTCTGCTCGAGCAACAACAAGTTTGTTATAGATTTCCCTGGCCGTCGAGTGGATGTTTGAAAACTCCTTACGGAGGATGTAGAGAATGTCCTTTGGCGCTAAACTTTGCCCATTGAGCGTTCGCACTTTAGCCTTTTCTAACTCGCTTAAGCGGTGCTTCATCGCATGGCCTGCCAGGTTGCCACCAAGCTCGTGGTTGTGGCTGCCTGAGATCTTACGGACTGCCCAGACACCCTTCATTGATGAGCAGACGATTTCAAACTCACAGCTAGTTCGCCTCGTGTGCGTCTCCCTTTGGCGGGTTTCATCCATCAGGTTCAACATGTTGACATACTCCCCGCCTCAGTCACACTTCATGACCACCTGCTTCTCCTTGTTTGTCTTGATGGTGAGGACCACTCCTTCATGTTCGTAGTTGTTGCTGAGATCTTCGATCGGTTCTTGTCGCATTGCGAACTCCATCTCCTATTGCATTGCGCGTACTGTTTACAGACAGGTGGGGCAGACACACTCAAATTTAATCTGCATATAATCGGACGCGAAGAAAGGGTGTGAATTTAACCAAAAAAGGTGTGAATTTAAAAATCACTAAAATAAAATAAGGTCCAAATTATATTCATTAAAAAATAACATGGTTAAATTAATAATTTTGAACAATATTGACCATTAATTAATGCAACAAGGCACTTGCAAATTTTAAATGGTCAAATGTAATTGAAATGTAATCAAATCAAACAATAATCATAATGTGTGAGGGTGGAAAAGGACAAGATTTCTTCTTATGAATGCTGTTATACACATTGACAAAAAAAATCATTGAAGTTCAAGGAAACATGTTAAATGCATTTAGTATCATATTGTTTTACAAAGTGGTGTGATGTTTAATTCAATGGCCAATACATTGGTGTGCAACCAAGGAAACTAAGGTTCATTTCCCCTTACCAACATATACTATGAAGAATATGTATATTCGTATGTATACCTTGTACATGTGTGTAAATGTATAATATATAGGTGGGTTGTGGATAGGTAGGTAAGAGGCTTGGTGGGTGGGTGGGTAGGTACTTGTTATTTATTTACTTATTACATTTTTATATTCAAAACTTGAGCTATTTTTATAAAAAAATTGGTTGCCCAATTTTTTGTTCAATTTGACTAAGCAAAAAAACCATTAGTGAAGTTGAATTTGTTCAAATCAACTTGTCTAATATGACTAAGTGATCAAATTCATCAAATGTCAAAATGATTGGTATTTTTTCTACTTTTTTACTTTAAAATAAATGATATTTTATTTTAGTAAATTAATTAATAAAATGCATCAATTTGGATGATCTTTCGCAATTTTTTACACTAAGTAATCTTTAACATCTTTGAATCATCATTTATCAAATTTCACAACACATGTGAGAGGCAACAACCAACCATTGCCTACCACAATGACAACTATGGGGAATACAAGAATAATAAAGAAACAAACATCAATTTTCATGTTGGTCATTGCAGCTACAAATAAACATAACAAAAACATTGTTAAAAATAAGTTACACATTGAACAACTTTTCTACAACTATTTTACAATTTTCATACATGCAATTACACCATGTGTTCACATTCCCACTATCCATGAGGTACAAGTTTTGTAATTAATTTTCAACTATGAAATTTGTTTATGTAATTGGTTGGCCATTATGTTGCCACTATTGTGCCACAACTATGCCACTAGTTGTTACATATGTGCTACTATGAAACTATAGTATTGGCATTATTTTACGACTAGATGGCTATTATGGTGCCATTACTTGGCCATTAATAAAGTATTACCAATTCATTATCCATATAAAGTGTGAATTCATAGACCTCAAATTGGATCCCAATGCTACATAAACTATATTAAAAATATTTATATTGGAAGTACACCAAGATATTCAAATTTATACACTCAATTTTTTAAAAAGTTACATGAGCAAATGTGAAATTGATAATAGTTATTTTTTTTGCAAGTAGTTCTTTTGGCACCCACAAAGGTTGCATTTTGTGGCATATATAATATATAATATTTTGTATTTAGTTTTTTAGTATATCATATATTAATTTATGGCTTAATTCAATTAATTTATATGAACTAAAAATTATATTAAATAATTAGCATTAAATCTAAATTAATCAATTTAATTTAATTCAATTTTTTTTGAAATTAAATGCAATATGTATATTCTCTTAAACATTCAATAAATATGTACATATGGATATGTCTATATATACCTTGATATTTTCTATTCAAATTCATGTTTATTATTTTATATTTCATAATAAGTTATTTGTTATTAATTTATTAATTAATAATCAAATGTAACATACATAATTATTACAAATTAATTAATTAATTATAATAATAAATTATTCATATGAATTATTAGGTCGATAGGTAACTTAAGCTAAATAGGTAAGTAAACAGACACATGTAAGTAGGTAGGTAGCTAATATGCTTAAATATAATTTTATAAATACATCAATGAAAACATACCCCCATTATACCCTAATAGAACTAACCAAAAGTACACATACCTTTCAAAAGATTTTTACACCTATATATACCATTAAAGGCTATGTTGATATCCTAGTGGTGCAACTAAGTTTGGTTCGATTTGCAATTAATGGGACATATGGGCATGATCATAGATGAAATAATTCTAGAATGTAAGATGAAAAAATCATTAGTTGCAAATGTAATTGTAACATAGTTGTAAGAATGGTTAAGGATGTAAAATAATTGTAAAGATAATTGGAGCTAGTTACAAATGACAATTGGTAGACGTACTTCCAAATGCATTGGTTGCATTTTGGGGGATTTCTTTTAATGTATATGGTTTTTTTAATTCATAAAAAAATAATTTTTTTCAAACCTACTAACATTTTGTATATAGATACCTTAAGATTATAAGGTAATGCATATTTGTTCATGATGCACAAGCAAAAGTTAACAATTGATGTTATGTCATGACATTATTAAAAAAAAAGTGTTTTGCAATTGGGCTTGTAGCCCAATTTTCGAATTGCAATGACCATTTGCATTCATTATATTTATACGCCCATGAATGATATTAGATAGGTTGCATGAGTTGCAAGAGATGCAACTCATCATATATATGATCACATTCTAATGCAACTCATTATACCTTAATTACAATTTTGTGCAACAACTCCTTTTCAACTATCATGCAACTCCTTTATGATTACAACCATAATGTCATGTTGACATCATTTTTCATCCATTCATCAAATTTTAACACGTGGCATTATGAAGATTTTTTGGTGATTTTTTTGAAATATTTATATCCATTGTCCATTATGATTATTCATTTTTGATGGTTTTAAATTATGACATGTGGCATAATCAAAAGTTGCCACATGGCATATTAATTAAAATTTGAAAAAAAAAATCATACTTAGGTAAGTCAGTACATAGCCATAGGTAGTAAGTTGATAGCTCCTACATACCAACCTACCTACTTACCTACCTACTTAGGTAACTAGAAAAGTAAGACCTATTTACTAAAATAGACAAGTAAGTAGGAAGTTAGAAAGGTAGGTGAATTAAACAATAACCACATAATTTTTAAAATTTTGTTTTGTGTTTTGCCTTTAGGGTTAAACTTTTATGAGTTCATTCCAACATGGCACATGTATTTTAACATGAGAATACAAGAGAAGATGCCTCCTTTATATAGTTTGTGAAATGAAATTTTGAAGACGACATATGGGTTAAATATTTTATTTACACACTAACTTCAATTGAATTACAATTACAAAAAATAAATTCCCATGTATTTGAATTTTATAATTAATCACCTAACATAATTATTTAAAATTTAGTTGTTTGAATTCATTAATATCATTCAGATAATTAGTTAGTTAATTAATTGAAATAATTAATTATCAAAATAAGTATGAAATAATTAATTATCAAAATAAATATCAGATAATTAATTATTGAAATAAATATCCGATAATCAATTATGAAAATAATTATTTCAATAATTAATGATCTAAATTCAAATAAAATTTAACAATTATTCACTTAGATTTTAAATTTGTATTAACTAAATTATTTTAATTAATTAATATAATTAAATATTTAATCAGTTAGTTACCTACTTATTAACTAGTTAATGATTAGTTAATTAAGGATTAATTAGTTACATTAATTATTAACTAATTGATGATTACTAGTTAATATTTAATTTATATAGGTAATATTATATATATATCAGTTATTTATTTATTTCCATATGAATTATTAATCAATCATTTATAATTGAATAGTAAATAAATTATTATTTAATTATTTAATTATTCATTATTCTTAAAATCAAAATATAATTGAAAAATATTAATTTAATAATATTGATAAATGATTATTTAATATTTTAAATGTTTTTTATTCTTCAAATAAAATTTATAATTAGTAAGTTAAGTTTATTATTATTTATTTAAAATGATTAATTATTACATATTTATATTGAAAATTTGAGATATCTATTTATTTAATAAATATTAATGAAAACTTATAGATAATAATTTGGTTAATTATTTATAAAGTCAGTTATTTTTTCAATTTATGAATTATGAATTAATAATTTATATATAAATGAATGAATGAATTGATTATTATATATGTAATAATTAATTAACTAATTATTTATCTATTTAGTTGTATAATTTACAAACTTTTTAAAAAGGATAAAGGACATGAGATAAATTTTTTAATTATAACCTAGTTTGTAATTAAGTTGCAATTTCACCTTTGATCCCATATGTTTTGTTCTACACTTCCATCTTGATAATTATATAATGAGGAGGCTTTGTCTTACACTTCCACATGAAATAACACATATCAGAACGGATGAATTAATCAAAGGAGCTTGACCTTTTAAAGAACTTAACCTTAAAGGTTAAACTTAAAAGAAATTAAAAATATTTATTCTACTTTCCTAACTTATTTACTTATTTATCTACATACCTAAATTGACCTACCTACCTAAATATTGATTTTAATTCATTTTGGTCAAATTCAAAAATGCAATGTTACATATTTGTATTATGTCATGTGTCACAATCTAAAACTATTTAAAATAAATGATGAGGATCCACTATTTATTTTTTAAATAATATTTTCTCAAACCTTTTTCAATTGCCACATGTCAATATGCAATTTGCTTATTTTTACAATAATAAATGAATGGCATAAAATAGTATACAAATAGTGAAATATTTGTTGACCATTGAATTCATCCACACTTACAACTAAAGGTAATGTATGGACATCACATATTGGATTTAAAAAATTAAATTAAAGTATATTCGATTAACTTTAAACTTAATCTAATAATTTTTTTAAAAAATTAAATAAATAATGAAAAAAATTAAACATATGGAATATATTTGTGACAAAATAATACACATCATAAAATTTGAAAAAATGCATATATACTTCAAAACTAGAGTTGTGAATGGAATTATTGGGTGAATTATTTTATGGTGTATGATATTGATATACATCAATTAAATCTAGGACCATTTAAAAATTTAAAGTTTTTGGATGAAATTTCATTCTAAAAATATGTGTTTTATTGCATTTTTGAATAATAAATGCATCATAATATCTTATTTTTAGGACAAAAAACCACTACCATATCAAACAAGAGGAGATTTTATAGATGGGCATTGCATTTTTTTTCAATTTTATTTTGTTTAGTAATATGTTATGAACCATAAACATGGGGCCCTATGGTCGTAAAAAAATTATAAATTATATACTCTATGTACATTAAAATTTATCCAATCTTCTTCATTTAAATGTTGGATCAAAATTAATTAGAACTCAAAATGAATGTTGAGTTCCAAAATGTTGTCATGTAAATTCTAAATTTTTTTTGCTTGTGTTTTGAATAGCCAAAGAATGCCATTAAAATTTTAGTGTATTGTGTACTATGATATTGGTTTATATACATCATCTTTTTTGTTGAAAAATGGTTCATGTTTAATGTGTTTTCACCCACATAGTACTTTTAATACTTTTGGTGCAACAAATGCACTCATCATGTTAAAAATGTATGATGTTTAACATTGCAAGGTGTGTGTACACAATTATCATCATGTTGCATTCTCACAATAACTTTCATATTCACAAATTCTTACACTTCAAAATGTGGCGAAATTGTTGAACAATTAATTATTGTGATTGGTTGAAACAAATAAACAAAGTATGAATACTACAAAAACATGAAATACCTTTGCATAGTTAAGGGTTACACCCATTTGCAGAATCAATATTAATAGGTTCATTTACATGTTGTTAGTAGGAATTATAAGGGTTGCACAACATGCACATTATGAAAAATAAATCTTTTGTAACTAAATTTGCAATTGGGTTTTAGTTACAATTTTGAATTGTAATAACCATTTACAACACAACATATTTCTACAATTTAAGTGCCATAAAAAAAGTTGCAAAAGTTGCAATGACACAACTCACCATGTATGAAATTGTATACATATGTAATTTGTGCAATTATGTTGCAACTAAATCATTGCAATCATTATGCCATTATGTTACAATTATTATGCAACTACATGGGCAACGATGTGCTAACATGTCAATGATGTGCTAGTAAATCCTCAATGGACATGTGACAACCCTAAATTTATTTTAATATTTTATACTTTTATTAATATCATTTAAATCATTCAACTTAGGCCTAATAAAATGTTGACATGTGGCATTTACATCAATATGTAGATAGACATTATTACCTACATTTTTCAGGCTAGGTAGGTAAGTAATTAAGCCTAGGTAAATAGGTAAGTAGGTTTAGGAATTTTTTTATCCCATAGGATGCAACTAATAAAAACATATAATGTAAAAATAACCTTGGCATTCCCATGATGTTCCACATCACACAAAATAAACAAAAAAAAAGAATATCCAATTTTTTTTAATATCATTAGCCAACAATAGATAATTAATGGTTCTACCCTAACATAGTCTATTTACTAAACAAATTAACGATTTAATTCATAATAATTAGTAAGTAATAATATTAACCATTAATATGGAATCTATATATTAATGTATAATAATAATATCATTATAGAATACCCTAGGCTATCTTTTAATTATTAACTTTTAGTTATGTTAGGCTAGGTTATGGTAGGTTATTCAAATTTAAACCCTTACAATAGCTACTTCATTCAAGTTCTTGTGCTAAAAAACCAATCAATAAAAAAACTACAAAAACACACAAACTTCTTTTCATACTATCAAATTTATTTTCAAAAACAACAAAATCAATAAGTCATAAAATTCAAAATCCATTTAAGGGATGGTCTCCAATGTTAACAAACAATTTTTTTCAAATGGAGGATGATAATAAATGTTAGGTGGGCCATTTTTTAAATTCCATTTCAAACATTTTTTGGTTAATTAATCCAAACCAAGTGTAATATTTTAAAAAAAACATGTTCTATTATATTGCATGAACATGTCATAAATATATTCATTATTCATTGAGTTTAATATTTTAAATTTATATTTCTTTTTTAAATAATATTATATAACATTAATTTTGTGAAAATCAAAATATAAAACTCAAGGATGAAAAGTGAAACCCAAAATTAAATGCAACACAATTTGGAGGTGTATTTTACACACATGTCATGAAACTACCCAAGTTGGCCCCTTCCTAATGTGCTTTCACCCAATGTAACCCATATAAGTTTCACTCCAAGTTTAACATTTTCTTTGTGTCTTTCTTTTCAAACTAATGATCCCATTTTTCAAATTTTAATAAAGAAAATTAAAACATGAAATCATAAATGTATTGAGTGCACTATGACAAGCTTGCCAATGTAAATTGATAAATGATGAAATAACACATGTTGAAGAAGAATTTGATATTGTTTCACTCAAACATTTGGAAGATGTGATGGTCATGTCAAAAGCTAACAAAATGGCTCGATGTTTTTGTAGTGTAAGATATGATATAGGCCTTCATTGGGTATTAATGATAAATTCATTAAACACGAAATCAAAAGTTGTTGTCTAGATTCCTTACACATTGGACCTTGTTGACAACCATTGTGGTGGGGATCATATATCAATAAATTTCACAAAAAATATAATTTCAAACAACCTATAGTTTTTTTAAAGCATTTCATTCTATAAATGTCTAAACACAACAATTGAGCTAATATATGTTTGAAGGACTTTTTCAATTGGAATTAAATGGTGTTATACAATGTAACAAAAGAGCCCTACCATGGTGAACTTCAAATATCATGGCAAAGCACATTAATATTTCAAAGTTGAGATGCCTTCCAAGTACCTCTCAAATTGATGGTTCTATATCCTTCAATTTACCACTAAATCACGATACAAGTTGTACCCACCAAGTTCACTAAAACATTTTTCAATTAACAGTAAGTGAAAACAAAGTTTTTAAAAAACTAATTGAGAAAAATTGGTTATTTGTGGGGCATGCATCATAATCCACTCACTATGTACAATTTAGTCACGAGGATCTAGCAAGACTATAATGATTACTTGTCAAAACTATAAATACGTTGGATTTAAGATTTTAAATACATGATTTTTAATTAAAACTAAACTAGGAAAAAAATAAATTCATGGTGTACCTGTAGATGTAAATATATTTACATTTCTTCAAACAAACATATTTAAATTCTTAAAAAACCTCCATGACAACAGTTTGAAAATAACATGAAAACAAATGTAATCATGGTGGTGAAGTGTTTAAAATTTGTTAAACCATTAACCTTCATCATGAATAGTAGTGACAAGTTGCAATAATTACCAAGTGACTTCAACATAACCTTTCAACAATGGTTGTATATATATAATTATTTTATTATAATCACTATAACAAATATTGTGTTAATTTTTTTTTACAAATTGTTAATGAGAATAATATTTAGTTATGATGGTTAGTTAATGTTCAAAAGACATAGCTTCTTCAAACATACAATATTAAAAGTTTTGTTAGCAATGCAAATTGATCAATGCACATGATAACAATCATGGTTAATCCATAGGAAATTGATGAAATTCACTGATTTTGTAACATGAAACAAACATGGCACACAAGTTCCAATTCTTAAATCTTGTTTGAAATTTCAAATATAGTGGAGCAATGTGGCTTGACTAATGTTTAGCATATTTGGAGTGCTTTTATAACTTATTTATCAACAATTTGTATTTTGTTTTAATAGCCTATTTGCAACACAAATGCTATCACATTTACTTTTGAAAAAACATTGATTTTTGGAAATGGTTTAATTTTGATCAACTCACAACATGCCATAAACATTTATTTTATAACTCTAATTTTTTAAAAATCATACCATAAGGGTGTGAAATCTAGAATGTTAAAAGTCTCTTCCAATTAATATAAATTGATTTCATGTTATGTTGAATGAAATATAAACAATCAACTTACAAAGCCATGTTAATTAGAGATTATCAAGTTTTTGATCACATAATATCACCTAAAAAATGAACTTTTAATGCATGAAAGACCAAATCAAATCAAGGCCAAATTGAAAAATAGACAAATGCATCTTTACATAAAACACCACTTCACAACATTATAGTAATTCAATTAAAATTTGGTTTTTATTATTTCATTGTTACTGTGTTGCCATTAACATAACCAACCCCATTGCAAAAACATCACTAATTAACACCCATGCATGTTTTGTTCCAAAATCTATCCAATTTTGTCAACATTTATTTTCAGTTACATGTAATTTGGAATTATCATTAAAGCTTGAGATAGCCAACGACCATTATTTAAACATAAGGAAAATTCAATTCAATTTTAATCATCAATAGTTTTGATTGAAGCACATATAGTTTACACTTGAGCAAAATTTATATAAAATTTCCTATCACCAAACATGGTTGGTTTCTAAAAACATTTAAAAAAAAGGCTATTGCATTAGATTTTGATCTTTGCAAATAAGAGATTTAGATAAGCAAAAAAATCATACTAAAAAGATTGAGTTAAAAACTAGCAACAAACTAGAAATGATGCACATAAAAGTTGTAAAAAATGGACACATGACTTGCTTTATATTCCATAACTAGTAACACAACAAATTCCCAATAATAGTTGATCAATTTTTTGCATTCAATGAGATCCTTGCACTAAAGAACAACACTTAAACATGCACATTTTTCAAGGCTCCCATTGATTTAAACACACTTTATTAACATGTATGTGTAGGTGGACTTAAAAATTTATATGTGTTTTATAATGTAGTTGGAATATGCTTTACAACCCATAATATTTCTTATGCAAAGGGTGGATGTTTCCATAAATATAATGCCCATTTTTTCATGTGACATTTGGCAAGTATTGCAAAAAAAAGAAGAAATGAGGTCTTTACTAATGTTCTTCAATTATTTAAAAAAAAAAAAAAAACTTTTGGTCCCAATTTTGGTATTGTAAAATTTATGTGGTGGTTCTTTAGGTGGGGTTTGAGCCCAATTATTCCAAATTTAAAACCCTTTTAACACATCTTTTCAAATTTAAGAACTTTCAAGCATGATTAAAAATTTGAGTTTGGTTCCATGTACACATTACATATTCCCCGATGCTAGTTATTATATGAGTATTAAATTTTATAGCAAATTAAAATAGGGGTATATGTAAATACAAAATTCAAGAACAAATTAGTAATTAACTATATAATTTGGCCTACTTATTAACTTTTTAATCTAAATAGCCTACCCTTGTTTTCAACAATATTTGTTCATGGTTTTGGTTTTGAATCTAACAAAAAAATTAATTCTATGGTTCAATTCTTGTGTTTATTCCAATAACATGGTGTCAACTTGGGTTTGGGTCACAAGAACATGACCTTAAACCCTTGGTTTGTAGGTTGCAAACCAATTACCTTCTTAAAACCTCTAATTGCACATTTATCATAATTAAGTTCACATAAATATAATTTGGAAAAATCTCACACCATAAACCCATTTTCAATGGAAAACAATCACACTTGTGATCTCATTAATTGTTGGTTCCTTTGATTAATTAAAAAAGTGATTAAGTTTATATGAAATTCATGAACAAGTCATTTGCTTTGATTAATGGGTGGTTAAAATTGATTTGTTATTTTGAAATAAAATAGTTAAAATATTTAGTGTTTCAATTTTGTGATGTAGCCAAAATGACAAATCATCCATAGGAAGAATTAAACAAGTTTGGTTTGTAATAAAAATAAAAATTTAAAAAACATCAAATCATCATTTTATATTATTACTATGTAGTAGAACCTAATATAAAAATTTCATGATTTTTCCCCCTTGAAATTTGAAGATTCAAAAACCCCAAAAAGGAAACCTATTTGTCAAATTTTTTAAATTGATTTAAGGGGTTGTTGAAATTAACCCTTGTTAAACAATTGTATTTAATAATGTTTTTGAATTTTAAAAAAATTGTCCAAATTTGTGATGTAACCAAAAGTGACAAATCATCCATAGGAACATTTAACCAAATTTGAATGTTAGACAAAACATGAAAATAAGAACGTCATTTCGTTATTTTAGCTATGGAAATTTGGCAATTATTGGGAAATAAAACTCAAAAATCTAACAATAAAAAGAAACCCCAAAAAAAAACTTACATATTTATGTAAAATTTTATTGTTTATTTTGCCAATAAAAAAACACATTATTGTTTTTCATTTTGTGATATATGGCGAAAAATTTCAAAACAATAGCAAAATTATACTAAAAAAACTCATTTTTCCCAAATAATTTTTAAAAGTGCACAAATAATGTGTTAAAACCTATTTGTAAATAGCTATTACACATTGAGTGTTAGTTCATTGAAGAGAACCAAGAAAAATAAATTCAAACCACTAAATCTAACAACAATCCCATTGGCTTGAAAACAAATTTAAAAAATCTTTTAAACCTACACACAAACCTTAGTCTACTTAACATTTAAAATAATGATCCTTTTTTACCATTTCCATCAATCTTCTAAAATTCTCACAAACCTACCAAACCTTCATAACTTCACATTTAACTATTAATTAATTCATAATATTTAATGAAAAAAAATTCAAACCATCAAATTAAGCAATTTCATTTGTCATAACATTTTTTCCGCACATCTACACACAAGCCTATTCAACACCCTCTCTCTTTATATATATACATTGGTACATTAATATATATAATATATATATACCAATACATGTATAATGTGCGGAATATATATATATATATATACATTAATATTATAACCCTTGTTTGCACATAGATAGGGTTAAAAAATTTGGTACCTAATGAGATAGTCCCCCTTTTAAAACCCAAGTAGAAATGTGGCAAAACCTTTTTCAAAATTTTGGCAAAAACAATTCTCCCAAAACAAAAAAAAAACCAAAGAATATGCAACAGAATATTTCCTTTTAATTTTGGCATTTTGTGCCAAAAAAAGAAAAAAAAAAGGTGATTACTTACTACTAGGCTACTACCAGCTCCCAAAATCGCGCAGCGCAGCTGGACCTTTGCCTTGATTTGTGGCCCAATTTGGACCAATCAGGTGGTTGTGTGACAGGCGAATCCACGCAGCACCTGGGATTTGGGCGAGAGCCCAAAAAAAAACAGCGCAGTAGCACGCACGTACGCACGTACGCATGCACGCGCGGTTTCCTCATCCAACGCTCTCTCTTCGCTCGCGCACGCGGACCCACGCGAGCGGGCGGATTTGTGGCCGCGATCAGGATGTGGGAATTTTGATCTCCTCCTCCTCCTCGCTGCTGCTGCTGCGCGGATTCCTGAAGAGATCTCTCCGTAACAAACTTTTATAGAAAAAATCAAATGCAAAAAAGGAAATTTTGCTTTACGCTTGGGTACCAAATAGAGCATTTCCAGCTACGCTTGCATTTCCAGGCCGTTATCTTCTCGCAGCGCCACACGAATTGTTTCCCGCTATGGCTGCTGCTGAGTGCTGCCAATTTATTTAAGCTTCCAGAAAGCCAAAAGCTTCAGGATTCGTACACAAACACACAGACAAAAAACAGACACAAAGAGAAAGAGAGAGAGAGAGAGAGGTGCGTGATTTTGGGGAGGGGTAGATATGGCTGTAAAGGGGTTGATGATGCATCAGAGCCTTACAGGTACAGGAATGGTGGTGAGTAGAGCAGCAGTGATGCAACCTAGGATTACAGCAGCAGCAAAAAACAGAAGAGGAAGTGGTGAAGATGATGGAGGAAGCGAGGAGAGTTTGGGATACGCTATGAAGGTGGTAGTGAGCAGACGCTGGGCTGCTTTGGTATTGCCTATTGCTGCTGCCACTGCTGCTTCTTCTACTACTACTACATCATTCTCAGTTTTGCCATCACCACTACCTCTGCTGTTGCCTCCTGTGCTTGCAGAAGAAATAGATTCCAGGTACACCCAACTGCTTGCTAAGATCATGGATGCTAAGTTCCTCTCTGGAAGAAAGAAAGAAAATTCACTCCCTTAGAACTTCTTACATAGCACATACTGCATTGCAATCTATCTGTAAGACTTGCTCAAGAATCGGAAAATCAAATCTGTTATAAGAAGTGGGTCAAGAATTGGAAATCTGGTAATGGGTTGTCAAGAAGAATTGATGTTGTTGGTTGTGGCAATGCAGTAAGGAAGGAAGGAAGGAAGGAAAGAGGGGGGTGCAAGAAAAAGAATTGATGTGGGTTGCAGCAATGCAGGAGGCAAGGAGGAGGAGGAGGGGGTTGTCGGGTGGAGCTTCGCACACATAATGGGTGTGGCTTAGGTGTGTCACGGTTCCCAGACTTTGTGTACAATGCAGAGGGTGGTGGAGGCAGTGGACATGCAATTCAGTTGCCAGATGGTTGTTGGCAAGTGAAGTTCGAAGCCTCAAATATCAACATTCCTACTGTTGGCTATGAAACCACCACTCTCATGGGTGTGCCTCTTCCTCCTCCCCTTCGCATTGATGTCATCCCTGAAACACTTGAGGGCATCATTGACAAAGCCTCTGGCAAGGTATGAATGATCTCTCTGTCTCTTTCTTTCTCACCCTCTTCCTTGCTCACCCATTCCTCCTGATTGCTTCTTTCTTCATCTCTTCCTCTTGCACCTCTCCTCTCCTCTCCTCCTCCTCCTTGTGTGCTCTTTTGTGCATCATCAGGTCCTTGATCTTGTGGGTGAAGAAGTTCATGAGTCTGCTGCATCCAGACCCTAAAACAGATTGCACCAGGTTGCAGCAAGCACTATTCTCCAGGAAGACACACACAATCAGTAAGAAGAAGAAACAAGCAAGAAATACAGAGAACAAAGAAGAGAGAGGAATACACAAATCTAACAGGTTACCTATGTCACAATGAACTTTGAAGCTTTGGTCTGACATGTTTCTCCATCTCCAAAAAACTCAAAGGAAAATGGCTCTGATGAGAATTTTTTTTTTTTTTTTTTTGGTCTTTGTTGTTTTTGCAGGTGGAAATGAGGTTCCAAGCACAATTCTTTTTCTCAGCAGGAAATTTGTACCGACCACCACCCCTTCTAGTCAACACTCTCCTCACAACAGAGAGTGCACAAGGGGAGATTCGAGGAGGTCAGGGAAGCAGGCTTGATTCCAAGGGGAATTGTCGATTAGTGGGAGTGGCCCGGCTTGCACCCATTGATGATCTGTTCATGAGTACTTTTCTTACTCTCCCTTCTGACTGCCTTGCTGATCTCTCAGCTAATTTTGCATTCTTTACATAGTTACCCATTCAAAAAGATTCATTGAGTGTTGGAAAATCAATCCCAGAAGAACTAGTTAGGCATTTCTTTGGTCAAGCACAGCGCGAGCAAGCAAGTCAGGTCCATGAGAGTTCAGGTGGCACCATTATCATCATGGATTTCTTCTACTTGTGATGATGTGCAAAGCTCTCTGGTACTACTACAAGTGCCATCTGAAGCTCTCTCTCATCTTCGGGTACTGGAATTGCTGCAATCTGAAATTGCTTGTTAATTGTGCTTGACCCCACATCTAGTAAGTGGAGATGGTGTTTTTAGTCTGCAGTCAGATCACCATCCACAGAACACAAACAGGGGAAACCCAACAAGAAGTTTGCATTTGTATTTTTTTCTTCCTTCCGAGGTTGACAAAGAATTGAAAGAGAACCTACCCAAGGATTCAGCTTCTTCAGTATCTCAACAGGTTTGAGGATGCAATCTCTCATGGTACAATTAGGTTTGAGGTTTTCTGTCGCTGGACTTGCTCAAGTGGAAAAGAGACACTAGGAGTTGTTGTTGGCCCCTTCCTCCTTTTTTTTTGTCTATCTACAAGGGTCACCCTAAACCCTAAACCCATGCTTACATGAGCTGTGCAAGGCAACAAAGATGAGCATAGGCTGACAATGATCAAGAATGATGAGGCTTGTTCTCTTAACTACTTAGCACATTCATTCACGAAACCAATTGCCAAATAGCTAAGGTAGGAATGCCAGCCATTTGTGTTGAGGTACGGAAGCGTGGATTTTGCAAACCCACAAGTGCTTGCTGTGCCAAGTGACAAACATTACAGCAGGATCAGCAGCACCAGCAGCATTTGATGCATCCAGCAAAAATACTTGCCAGCAGCAGCAGCAGTTTTTGCACAAACTCTGATGAGGCTCCAAAACCCTTAAATCCCCAAGTGAAGCAAACATAACTTCCTTCTTCATGAAAGTGAAAACTCTTTCTCTTCAGGCCGAAGCACACACTCTGTCCTTTCTTCTTTCTTTCTTTCTTTCTGTAGTGGTGTGCACCCATGAAGGAAAAAATGCATGCATGTTGCCACAAACCCATCAAAGGCAGAGTAGTACTAGATATGGCAGTCTGAAAGCATTCTCGAACTGATCGCTGTACCCAATATACAAACTTAACAATATTTCAAAAATCTCTCTCTCTATCTCTACCATCTTACCAAATTCTATTATCTTCTTCTTCTTCTTCTTCTTCCCACCTGTTCTCGCGACAAAACAGAAGCGGCCGGGGGAGGCTGAAGAGTGAGGGAGGGAGTGAACGGGAGCGACGCAGTTTTTCTTTTCCTTTTGGGATTTTCTTTTACTTTCAGACGAGCCTTCCTTCCTTTCTTTTACTTACTTTCTGGGATTCCTGTTTTCCTTCTATCACTCGTTGGGGGCGGGGGGATGGTGGCCTGTGCCCGGCGGATACTATAGGATCCGCCGGTTACCAATATGATCGCACGGCGATCGGTGGGTTGGTTACTCGCGTGGGGACCGGTGCTGTGCGGGTATCTGATTCTGAATAACCTCCGGGTCCGGATAGTCGAACAAAAGTCCGAATAATAGAACCGCCGCGTCCCATTAAAGGGCAAACCATTCGAGGTTCATCAGGTTTCATTTAGGAACCGGAGGTTCTGTGGCGGCCATTTGACCTGTGGAAACCAGGAGAGAACCACGGTTGTGTGTGGTAACCGGCCATTCGAATGTTTCTGTAACCGCGGTGGTATATACCAGGAGGAATTCAGGCTCTTTGATACCCGCGGTTATCATCTCCGATGATGGTATTGATAACCGGAGGGATGGGAGGGGCGGACATATGTTGTGCGCGGGAAAAGTTGAGGTGCCGTCTTTTGGTTCCCGCCCAAATCCAAGTCCCCATAACTGAGGTCCTGAACGGGACCAGATCTCGGTTTTTGAGAGAGTCTCTCTTTTACGTACGAAACTATTCTTTTGCTCAAATTGCACTTGAGGGAAATGGAAAGATGAGAGCACAGCAAAAGAAAAGCGAGCGAGAGAGAGAAGCTTTGCGAAGAGAAGGAAGTCTCGGGAGAAGCGATGGCGGCCGCGACAAACCAGCGGCGCTTGCTTGTTCTGATTTTTTGTGGGTGGTGGGAATTTTCACAGCTCCATTGAATTTGCATTTTATTCTACACCCAAGGAAGAAGGCGAGCAACAAACAATCCGAGAAGGAATTTTCCCCAGCTCTTTTGGTTCATAGACTGAGATGTTGAGGAGTTTTGTTGCAGCGTTAGTCTCCTAATTCCTTCCTTCGTCGGTTCCCTCCCCTCCCCTCTCTTCCCTCACTCCCTCGCAGAAACCAATTTTTTGCTTCTCCGATGGGTATGAACAAATGTGATACGAGAACCCACTTGTGAACACTAGACGGGAAAGCCAGAGAGAGAGAGAGGGAGAGGGAGAGAGATCGATTGAGGGAGCTAGCTATGAGGGGGCTGGGAAGGGGAAGCAGGGGGAGGGGGGATGTGAGAGTAGGAGGAGGAGGAAGAGGAAGAGGAAGAGGAAGGTTTGGAGGAGTAGGAAGGGGATGGAAAGACGCAGGCGTAGGGACAGACAAGCAACGACCCAATGACGACAGTAGTGTGAAGAGAGTGGGGAGATCACGCGTGTGGCGCTCTTCGGAGGATGCATTAGAAGCTAGCTTCGGTTTTCACATCTTCTCAGAAGGAGAACCTCGACTCGGCTGGCTCCTCAACATGGCTTCGGTATCCTTTTCCATGACATTGTTTTTGCCCTCTCTATCTCTCTGAGAGGTATCTACGGTCTGCTTCTGACACCATTCTCCTCTGGTACGATGCTTGCTTTGCAGTCGTCATTGGAGGATCAGGACAATGACAATGTCACCTTCAGCTGCGTCAACCTCTACTTCATGTGCCAGGTTTGTTTGTGTCAAGTCCTAAATACACTTCCACTTGTTGATTGGGAATTGTAAGAGCAGTAGCAGAAGAAGCAAATAGCTCAAGCTCCTCCTCTATGGGAAGAAATCAAATGGCAGCATCACATTCTGGGGGAATGAAGATCACCCATCACATTCTTCTCAGTCCTCATGCAGTAGTGATGTAAACTAGTGAAGAAGAAGAAGAAGAAAGAAACAATGACACCCACAAAACAAAATTGAAGAATGCATTTGCTCTGTTTTTGGGAATTCAGGATGGGTCTACCTTCAAAGCGCAAGTCAAGTTTGCACCCTACTTCTACATTGGAACCAAGGTGAACAAATCTGATCTGATCTTGTAGGAGCTGCAGAGAGTTTTGGTACACCTAGTTGGAAAAAGATTGATGATGGAATACACTGAGGGAGGTTTATGATGAGCAGAATTTGCTTGCTGAATGGGTGGGGGAGGAACTTGGCAGTCAAGAAAGAAGAGGGAGTTTTGCAATTGCTGTTTTTCACATGATTTGCTGAAGCTGGACATCAATTGCAGCAGCAGGCTTTAAGTAGGTTTAGGCTTAAGATTCCTGTAGCTAAAAAAACCAACTACACAAAATGCTTGTTGCTGAAATGGATATCTCTCTCTCTCTCTCTCTCTTTTCATGGTATATGATAGGAGAACACAGAGCTGGAGGTTGATGCATACCTACGGCGACGCTATGAGGGTCAGATTGCAAACATTCAAGTGGTCAGCAAGGAAGATCTGGGATTGGTGGGTTGTGTCCTCCTTATTCCTGGTTCTTCTATTTTGATTACATTCATTTAGTGGTTTTTATTTGTTTTGGGTGTCCACTGCCACTCTTTCTCAAAACTGTGTCTTTCTGGCAATGGGTTTTTGTCCTCCTCCCATCTCTTGCAGAAAAATCATCTCTCAGGCCTGCAGCGCTCCTACTTGAAGGTCAGCTTCAACACAGTCCAGGAGCTCATGAATGTGAAGAGTGAGCTACTGCCAATTGTGGATAGGAATCGGGCCAAACTGGATGCAGCCCAAGCCTATGAGTCCCTGCTTCAAGGCATGACGAGGTTAGAGAAAGAGAGATGAAAAACCCCTTTTCTTCACTTTTGGTACCAGAGGGAGGTTGCAAAAAAACCCTTTTGTTGCGTAACTTGCTTGTTTCTTTGTAAAATATATGTATGATAATAGTGTCTTATGTCTCTGGTTGGAGTAAGCAGCACCAAGCAAGTTACAGGAAAGATACAGGACTACGTTGACTTCATCCTGGAGATGCGCGAGTATGATGTACCATATCATGTGCGCTTTGCTATTGACAATGGTTGGTGCTGCTACACGTATGTTTCTTGAGTTTCTTTCTATCTGACAAAGCAGTTTCCTGTAAAAAACGGCTGGCTGGATAAACAAGCAACCATAGAGAGGGTTGAGTTTGGAGATGGGTCCAATTTTCTGAACTGTGTACATGATGCTGCTGCTCAACAGATATCAGATGTGGTTTGTGGTATATGGTGAGGATGGAGGCCTCCCAAACAAGACTGGAAAGAAGAACAGATCTGCTGCAACGTGCAGAGGTGCGAGTGTGTGCCTTTGACATTGAGACCACCAAGCTTCCTCTCAAGTTCCCAGATGCATCTTACGACAGTGTAATGATGATTTCGTATATGATTGATGGTCAGGGTTACCTCATTATCAACCGAGAGGTTAGCCCAACTCACTCATTCACTCACTCACTCACTCTCTGACCAAAGATCTCTCTTGAAGAGCTGTGTGTGATGTGATCAGGCTTCTTGGTCTCTTATTTTGAGAAACAAAATGTGATGTTGGAAACTGCTGCATGGAACCTTGATTGCAAATCACAATCAATTTCGCCTGCCCCCCTCAAGGGAAGACTCAATTTCGCATGATGAGTTGGTTGTGGATGTAGTGTGTAGGTCAGGACATTGAAGACCTGGAGTACACACCTAAGCCCGAATTCGAAGGCCACTTCAAAGTCACCAATGTTACACAGGAGGTGATGAGCTTTGCAATCACTGCTCAAGATGGGTGTTGATAGAGGCATTGGTTTGATTATGTTTGGAACAGTATAGCTTAGAAACTACCCAGTTGACATATAAGGATCATAAATGTAGTTTTTTTATTCATAGGTGAGAACCGAAACTGGGAAGTTTCACATATGGCTTCAGTAAGTTTGAAGGTCCAATGTTTTGCAGAAGGAACTCCTTGTGAGCTGGTTTTCACACATGCGAGAAGTGAAGCCGGGTATATATGTCACCTACAATGGTGACTTCTTTGATTGGCCTTTCATTGAGCAACGTGCCCTTCATCATGGGATGAGAATGCATGATGTGAGTAACCACCCTTATCTTTGCTTCGATCTTCACAGTGTGGCTTTTGCCTAGAAGGAGGATTGGGGGAAGCAGTTTGATTTGTGAACAAACAACACCAAAAGAATCGATCAGAGAATGAATCCTGCTTTCTCTAATCAGAGTTGAAAGTTGGGATTCATCATTCCATGTCACATCAAACTGCCACTAGCATTTGGTGTTGGTGATTCTTGCTCCAGAAAAAAGGCAATGACTGCTTGTTGTTGTGAACCTTACACTTTGGCTTTTTGACAAACAGGAGATAGGCTTCCGGTGTGATGCTCAGCAGGGGGAATGCTTAAGTAGATTTGCTTGCCATTTGGATTGCTTTGCTTGGGTGAAACGTGACAGTTATCTGCCACAGGGGAGCCAAGGCCTCAAGGTACGCTCTCTCTCTTTTTCCATTCCACTCTTACATGGGATTCATAAAATCTTCAGGATTGTTTGTCTTTATGTTCCACAAGGGTCCTTTCTGTTGTCCAATCTTCCTGAATTGTTGGTTGGGTTGTCAATATAACGAAGTTATAGTTCTCATATCAGTCATTCTGGCAATGTGCATGACAGGCAGTTACTAAGGCTAAGTTGGGCTATGACCCTTTGGAGGTCAATCCTGAAGACATGGTTCGCAAAGCTGTTGAAGAACCTCAGGTTTCTCCACAATTCATGATTCTCTGCATACTGTTGTCAGTTCCTCCAGTCTTGAATAGTGGCTGCTGCTCCATGATCACCACTTTTTTCTTTCCATGTGAGGAGGGTATGAAGCATAACTGCTGTTATACTAAGTTTTGTTCCCAAAGGTCTGCAGCCAGCTTGTAAGAAAGTGGGAAGAGAGTGAGGGAGAGAACTGCAGAGGGAGAGAACTGCAGCTTCCATGCATAATGTTGTGGTCCATCTGGTCCATCTTCTTCCAATGACCTTTGAACTTGCTGGATACAGACAATGGCCTCCTATTCTGTGTCCGATGCTGTCTCGACCTACTATCTATACATGACGTATGTACACCCGTTCATCTTTTCTTTAGCCACAATCATCCCAATGCGGCCAGATGAAGTTCTGCGAAAGGGATCAGGGACACTCTGCGAGATGCTACTAACAGTTCAAGTGAGTGTTTTGATTCTTCTCAGTTAGCATCCGTCTTTCTTTCTCTTCCTTAAGAAGCTCTCTTCTCAAACATCGTGCTTGTGTAATGCATTTGTTGAAGTTTTGTCATATAGACTCTGATTTGATGCTCTTATGGATGGAAATTCCTCCATGTTCACTTGCTAAAGAAGAAGAAAAGGACAACCCACTATACAAATACACATGTTCTAGAGCATCCCCAGTAGCTCTAAAGAGCTGGTGGGTGGACAACCTGTTGTACTTGGGAAAAAATTGATCACAAAGTCTGCAAAGAGAGCAGGACAGGAGAGTGCATTCAGATCTCTTCCAGGTACAACCAGCCTGATAATTAGTGTTTTTCCAGGCGTATAAAGGGAACATCATATGTCCCAATAAGTACAAGTCTGAACAAGACAAGGTCTACAATGGACGAGTTCTCGAAAGTGAAACCTACATTGGAGGCCATGTGGAGTGCTTGGAGAGTGGTGTCTTTCGCTCGGATCTGCCGACACGCTTTCGCCTTGTGCCTGAAGCTTATCAGGTACAATTTCCTTTCTCCAGTAATGGTGGAAACTTGGGTAGGGCTGTCATCATGAGCCAGACATGCACATCATTTACATCGAAGTGAAGCATGGTACTGCTGGTGTGTGTTTGGTTTTCTTGACAACTTGGTTCTTTCTGTTGGGTTCTAGTGCTGTTTACCAGCAGTGGCTTGTGACTCTATGCTTAAAAAGTGATTGAACCCCATCTCACTGATGGTTGCAGCAACTCATAGATCACCTAGATCGTGATCTGCATTATGCGATTGTTGAGGAGGGCAAAATGGGGCTTGACTCAGTGACAAACTATGATGATGTCAAGGAAGAAATCAAGCACAAAGTAGTTCCTTTGCTGCTCTCTTCCTTGTTCTCTTTCCTTTACATAGTCAAACATGTTTTGTTCTTGCCAACAGTCAAAAGAAAAAAAGTTTTAATCTTGCTAACCATAATTTGGGTGCATTGTTCCTTCCAGTGATTTGCTGATTGAGTGAGTGTTGGCTAATAATTTCTGTGTCAGCTTGAGATCCTGCGTGATGCACCCAATAGAGAAGAGAAGCCAGTTATTTATCACTTGGATGTTGCTGCCATGTATCCAAATATCATTCTCACCAACCGCCTTCAGGTGTGTCTGGATCCCCTTTCCTCTAACTGCCCTGGGTTATGCATTTAGCCATGCTTGTCTTGAAACCTGACAGATGCAGAGTCCAATGTTTAAGCCAAGTAAATCTTCTTAAAGGACTTACATTGTGAAATTGCTGGCTGGCTGGCTGGCAGCCTCCTTCTATTGTGACTGATGATGTCTGTGCGGCATGCGACTTCAATCGGCCTGGAAAGACCTGCCTGCGGCAAATGGAATGGGTTTGGAGAGGGGAAACCTATTCAGCTAAACGCAGGTCAACCCCCATCCCTGGCTTTTCATTTTCCTTGGGTCACAGGTTTTGGGTCACACACACCTGTGATTTGACTAAAGGAAAACTGGTGCCCCAAAGGCTTCCAGAATCTGTGTATGATTTCTGTTGCATTAACCAGAGGAAGTGGAAGTGATGACAGTGAATACAACCACCTGAAGAACCAAATTGAGTCCGAACAGTTCCATCCCAGTAGTGAGGGAGGATTACCTCGATTTTTCCGAGACCTTCCCAAGGATGAGCAGCAAGCAAAGCTTAAAGACCGGTTAAAGAAGTACTGTCAGAAGGTTTTTTTTTTTCCACCTGTCTTCTCTTTGCAATTCTCTCCCTCCCTTCCTGAGTTTGGGTTGACACATTGGTTTAAATTTTGTTTGTACTGTTTCATGACTGCACTTCATTGTCATGTTATCTTCAAATCATTGTTGTGAAGATTTCTCTGTAAATGTTTTCATAACTATGGTTTTCATTCCAAGGACTGAGAGTCAAGTGACAACAGGTATACAAGCGTGTGCTGGATAAACCAACCACAGATATTCGGACAGCTAGCATATGCATGCGTGAGAATCCGTTCTATGTGGACACTGTTCGGAGGTGAGTAATTGGTTTTTTTTTCCTGCCTCTTTTATCTTTCATAGTTATTGTGAAGACACACATCAACAACATGCTCTATTTTGATGCTATTGGTCACAGGTGGTTGAGCGTCAAGAAGGGAATTATTATTATTAATTTTCCCCCTCTCCAGACTCCTTTTTCAAGTCACATTAGATTTATACAGACCTCATCAGCACTTTGAATAGTATCTTGATAAAAACTAGTTTTGGGGCTTGGGATATCATCGCCTGCTACAAACTCTCAGAGTTTTTCTGTGGGGGTGGGTGGTCTTTCTACCATGGTATTGCAGTTTCCGAGATCGACGGTATGAGTATAAAGGACTCAATAAGGTGTGGAAGGGAAAGCTCTCAGATGCCAAGGCTGGTGGCAATCCAATTAAGGTCCAAGAAGCTCAGGTAGGAATAATGATGCTTCTGACAATTGCAATGGGTTTTTGCACAAAAGGGATCATGAAAGAAAATGCAAATGAGTGAAGGAATAGAAGGCATGACTAAGAAGCAAATGGAAGGAACATAGACATATTCTTCTAATTTATTTCTCAAATGTTCCTGGCAGGATATGGTGGTACTCTATGACTCATTGCAGTTGGCACATAAGTGCATACTCAACTCATTCTATGGATATGTTATGCGCAAGTAAGCATCTTGGACACCTCATCAATCCTTTGCATCTTCACACAAGAATGAGCCTGTTCATGGACCAGGAACCTCAGGAGAGTTTATATCTAGCTTTTTGCACCTGCCATGCCTGATGACCCTGGTGGCAGAAGCTGTTGGAAACTCTTTGTGTGTATTTTTTCTGTGTAAAGGATTTGGTTTTGCCTGCTTGTGTTTTTCTCTTCTGTGTTCTTGTATATGCAAGCAGACAAATCTCACAACATTGTTGTGCATCTAATTCAACTGACTTAAAAATCCAAAGCTTTTGCTTTGCAGGGGTGCCCGTTGGTACTCTATGGAGATGGCAGGAGTGGTGACCTACACAGGTGCAAAGATCATACAGAATGCTCGCATTCTAGTTGAGCAGATTGGGAAGCCACTTGAACTTGACACAGATGGAATCTGGTGTGCTTTGCCGGCATCGTTTCCTGAAAGCTTTACTTTCAAGACCAAGTACAAACTATGGTGCCCTGTGTTCTTGCTTACTTATTTGAACATTGTACTATATATTCCACCTTGATAATTCTTTGGAGTTTTCCAGAAGGTCTGTTTCAAAGTTTTTCTCCCCACCAGGGCACCTTCTCGTAGCACCCATGTGCAAATCCGGACTGGTCAGTGCAATGTCTTTGAATGATGACAATTCTCCCAGAAGCACAAATCTGTTACCACTTACCATTGGCTTACAACTATGTACTTGATCAAAATTGTGCCAGGGATGTGAAGAAAAAGATCACAATCTCGTACCCATGTGTGATGCTTAATGTCGATGTTGCTCTGAAAAACACCAATGACCAATACCAGGTATCTTTTTGGTCATCCCTGTGTGTGGATTACAAGCTGTTATGCATCCCTCTCTGTGTGGGTTACAAGCTGTTTTACGTCCTTCTCTGTGTGGATTACAAGCTGTTTTCATGCAGCAAAAAACCAGTCCATGGGTGGAGGACAAGAAATGCCCATGACAGCAGTTGTGAAGCTTAACCCTCCATGTATGGCTTTTGATGATATTGTAAGGGTGTGGTTCTATAGACACTGGTGGACAACTTGCAGCGAACATATGAGACTACTAGTGAGTGTTCTATTGAGTTTGAGGTTGATGGGCCTTACAAGGTGGGTTGTTTCTGCTCAGCTACTTTTATCAGATTTATTTCTATTTTGTTTTGCTCTGTCTGTCTGTGGTCAGAGGCACAAAACCTTGCAGATACCACACATTGAAATACAAACCTATCATGATTTTTAAAAAAAAGTTTACAAAATATTTGTATTCTCATTGGGTGGGTTTGATTTCACAAACTCAAATCAGTGAAATTTGTAGCAGAGTCCAATCCTTGAAGTGGTTCTCTATGTTTGTCTTGGTTGATGAAGAAATCAGTTTTGAGCAATTTGCAGCAACTGGGTTGTCTCACACTGCAGGCTATGATTTTACCAGCATCAAAAGAAGAAGGGGTGCTTCTTAAGAAGCGTTATGCTGTGTTCAATGATGATGGTACCCTGGCTGAGCTGAAAGGCTTTGAAATCAAACGGCGTGGAGAGCTCAAGCTGATCAAAGTGTTTCAGGTGAACTGACTCTCTCTCTCTCTCTTGATTGATTATCTTGGTACCTCCTGACTTCTATTTGGAGGATTCCAAACATGGTCAGGATGAAGATTAGAAGAGAGCAAATGTAGCATCTCATTGAAGATTCAGGTCAGTATTACCTTGTTCAACTGCAGTTTAAGTCACTCACTAAATGTGTCTGGTTTGAGTCATCAGGAAAGAGTGTTTTCTGGGAGTCTTGTGGTGAGTGATTGAGGATGTCCACTGTTTGTTGTTGTTGATAGGCTGAGGTGTTTGAAAATTTTCTTCAAGGAGAAACTCTGGAGGAGTGCTATGCTGCTGTTGCTGCTGTTGCTGATCGGTGGCTGGACTTGCTCGAGGTGAGTCCCTATCACAAACCCAAAACAACTGCCTCCTTAGTGAATATGGCCATTATTGTAAGGTATAAACCGAATAGGAAGTTGTAAAGCATTCAAGCGTCTGACAATGTGTTACAGAACCAAGGTATAGACATTGCAGATGGAGAGCTCCTGGACTATATCTCGGAATCAAGCACCATGAGCAAGTCCTTAGAAGACTATGGTGAAAGGAAATCCTGTGCAACCACAACGGCTCGTCGTCTGGCCGACTTCCTCGGGGATGAGATGGTGAAGGACAAAGGGCTAAGCTGCCGCTATGTTGTTGCTCGAGACCCACAGGTTTTTCCCTTTTGCCACACCTTCTTGCTTGACCATTTGGAGTTCCACCCCTGCTGCCTATCCCTGACAGATGCCTGTCCCCCAGTGATGCAATTACTGATGTTTGTGAGGTCTTATTATTCATTTTCCATATACCCGTTGTCATTCTCTTTTGGTTCTAGCAGTTGGTTCATCTGAATCTATTCACAGGACAGTCTTGCAAAAATGCAAGTCTTGTGCTGAACCCATTTCTGGCAAAACGTGAGGACAGGGGAGCTAATTTTGAAATGTGATCTGTTGGAATTGCAAGCTAGATCCTGTGATTTATTGTGTGTGAATTGTTGCATTTTGCAGGGTGCACCTGTAAGTGAGCGTGCAATTCCAGTGGCAATCTTCGAGACTGATCCTGGTACATCAGTCATCACTACCTCACAGAACAATCACATGCTGCAATGGGATCTTCACAGTTAGAATCTGGATCATATACTTTGTCTCAAAAGGCTGGAATCAGTACAACGAGTACAAGGAAACCTGCAAGATGCACAGAACCAGATAAGGATAAGCTAGTACCTGGAAAATGGGTTCACAGAAGACACACACACAAGACTTCAGTATCTTGTGCTCCCAGAAAAGCAGTATAGTGTCTCAGAGGGTTGGAGATGAAAGCAAAAAAGTCCAGTACAGAAAATATGGCATTCTTTTCTTCGTTTCAAGCAAGTTGCTGATGCAAAGTGTATGCTTTGTGGGTTGCAGATGTCATGAGGACGTTTGTACGGAAATGGTGCAAGTGTTCTGCAGATGTGGCAGTTCGCTCGATTGTGGATTGGGGTTACTATCGCCAGCGTCTCAGCTCTGCTATCCAAAAGATTATTACAATTCCTGCAGCCATGCAAAAGGTAAAGAAATTACAGATTCTTTTTCCATACGATGATGTCCTCCTTTTTTTTTCCCAGATGGATTCACTCTTTAGCAACCAATCTTCATCATAAGGCAACTCAGCTCTCAAGATTTCTGAAGACCTGATCAGCCATATCTTTCTCAATCACGAATTGTAGGTGGTCAATCCGGTTCCAAGGGTTCCTCATCCAGAATGGCTGTGGAAGAAGATTCGAGAGAAAGATGACAAGTATCAGCAACGGAGCTTGAAAGACATGTTTGGGCCAAAGGTGCTGCCAGTTCATAACCAATGTTTGGAAAGCGAGCTTGCAGGAGATGTTGAGGATATGGTTGGCACCAAGGTCAATAGTTTGGGTGGAGGCCCCAGACCCATGATCCACACATTTGAGACTAACAAGGAAGTGAGATTTCCTACTGCACCCAATTCTGAAAGCGGCATGGCTAATCAACCACAACCACAAAAAACCACTAAAGTCAGAACACCAGACAGGAATGTGGATTACTCGGCATGGCTGGAGCATAAGAAAAGAAAGTGGAAGGAAATACGAGAGAATAGAAAGCGTTCCAGGTGTGTATGTACTTTGGTATATAACTGGGTGCTAGTTTTCTATCACATTTTCTCTATCTAGTTCCACCTGCAGTTTGTCTATCTCATATCCCAGGATTTCTCTAGCAACTTACCTGCTTGGTTGATGAGATTGGATTGACAGAAAAACTCAGAAGCTTTTTTAAGGATGTGAAGCAGGACACATTTAGTTATGATTGTAGGAAGAGTGTTGCTTCTATTAGACTATGCAGCTTGAAGATTCCTACTGCTTTTCTCATGAATCAAATTGGGGTTGACTGTTGAATTGGGCATGTTTTCACAGACAAAATTTTGAACAAGACAGTGGTGGGCATCAAGAGGGGACATCTGGGACATTTTTGTCAAGGAAAGTTGGGAGACAGGCACAGGCTGGTCTTGGAGCTTTTTTCAGAAACCAAGAAGCTGCACTTACTCACTCCCATTGGCAGGTGTGAGCAGTTTCTGCAAATATGAGCTGTGTGGAAAATGTCTGATGACATGCAGGAGTGATTTGAATTTTCTCCTGGAAGCTATCAGCAGGGACCTGGATTATGAAATCTGAGGATGCATGTGTTTTCTGTAATCTTGTATCTTTGGATATTGGAATCTCATTGCACTTATTGGGTTTGCCCTTGGCAGATCTTGCATTTGACTCCTTCCCAGAGGCCTGGGGAATTCTCAGCCTGGGTGCTGTCTGATGGCAACATGTATAAGGTACCTGTACAAGTGCCACGTGTGTTTTATCTCAACACACGGGCACCCAACACTGAGGAGTACCCAGGTGCACGAGTCAATCGTGTGCTGCCCCATGGACGGCAATCCTTCAATCTTATTGAGGTCTGTTGCACTGTGTGGTTGTAATCCTGTTCTTGGACTCAAAAGGCACTGACTGACTTCATTTTGATGAGCCAGGGTTGGGAGATTGACCTCTGACCCATGATGGTATCTTTGCTCCTGAATGGCAGAGACTGAGTCTTTGAAGCAGGAGATGAGTAGATTACTATGCCAATTACAACATCTGTAAAGCATTGATTTCAGTCTGATGAGCAGGATATCAGATTCAGAGGTCTCTGAAAAGCACAGCGAGAGAGAGAGAGAGAGAGTCATACTGACCAGATGGTGGGAACTTGGCTTGTGCAGGTGGTGATAGATGAGAAGCAGTTCAAGGATGCAGGTCGAATGTTGGCTGCACATCTAGCAGATCCTGAAGTTGAAGTATGTTCCTGGTGACACACTTCTCCACACCTTGCTAGCCAAGAAAGCCAGATATGTGTGTGTGTGTGCATGCGTGCATGTGTGAGGTCTTCTCTAATTCTTTGTTCTGCTTGTAATTCCACAACTTCTTGTGTCGTACTTGGATGGGAACAGGGTGTATATGAGACAAAGCTCCCACTAGCATTGCATGCATTACTGCAGCTAGGCTGTGTGTGCATGGTGGATCCAAAAGCTCGGAATAGGACCATAAAACAGGGATGGTCTCTAAATGAACTGTGCATGAAGACAACTACAGAGTGCCCATATCTCATCAACAACCTCTCTTTTTTCTTTCTTTACCACAGGTTGCTTCCATTTTAGCTTCATCATGTTTATAGAGTCTGGTGTCTTGTGTTTGCAGAAACTACTTTTCTTCCTTGGATTTTATTAGGTTTCTCTAGTGTTGATGCTGTTGTTCTCCCAGGACTTTGAAGCCCATTGTGCAATAATAAACCTGAGTCTCATCTCCCTCTAGAGATTTTGCCTTTTTTTCTTTTGTCAGAATGTAACTTAGCAAAAATGTTTTATTTCAGATTTTTGAAAGGTGTTCCCACTGCCCTCTATGAAACTTCCTGACATAGTGGAACAAAACTCGGGTTGCAGCTCAATGGACAACAGAGGAATCTATGCTCTTTATATGCCAGCAGCAACAAAGATATTGGTTGTGGTGGTGAACCCTTTCAATAACCGTGAAATTGCTGCAGCCCAGTTGGAGCGCCAGTTCCAGAATGCTGTCCGCAGCCAAGATCAACCCAAAGCAGACAATTCTGAAGTTTCTTGCAAAGTAAGCTGCTTTACTTTGCAGCAGTTCCCTGGCCTCAAACCATGCTAGTAACAGCCTTCACAATTATGGGTTCTGTTGGCACATTCTATTGAGACCAGTGCCATTGGGAACCATTTCAATCTTTGTCAGTGGGTCTGAAATTCTGAGCTAAGAAAAATCTGCAGATGACATAAATGTGCAATGCACTGGCTGATTCATCCCTGGCTTTGTTTTCTTGAACAGGTTGAGTATGCTGTCAACAATGCAGATGCTGGAAGGCTCCTACAAAGAACACTGAATGAGTACCGGTGAAGTCTCAAGATCCATTCTTTGCAGTGGATGTCAAACAATTGACAGCCAAACAAGCGCTTTTGTTTTTTATGTAGTGGGTACTTTATTGAATTGATCACTGTGGAGTTTCCATATTTTGCAACTCATGGCAGGCATGGCTTTCTGTTTGCAGGGATCAGCATAGGGGTCCAACAATTGCAGTGGTTGAGTGCCCAAGCCTGAATTCTACCATTGCAACTGTCCCAGTCCTGTCTGATTTCCCTTGTGTAGAAATTGCATGTAACGCTCGTGATAGCCAGTACCAGGTTGGTATCATCTCACTCACCAAAACTATTTCCTTATTGTAACTGATCCAACTCTTGCTCACTCTTGCTTGCTTCATGTCTTTCCAAGATCTTATATTCCAGACTAAGGAGAATGTGAGGGGACAAGATGAGAGGAGAGCAGATGAGACAAAGAGAGGAGAGGGGATAAGATAAAGAGAGGAGAGGTGATGAAATTTGCTATGCTTTAAGACAAATTTTATGCTGGGTTTTGGGGAAACAGGCACTTGGGTGGCAGCCACTGGCAGGCAGAGTAGCGATGCAGCGATGTGCGGCAAGCGCATTCTGGCTACATGAGAGGATCACGTTGTCACGATATGCACATGTATGGTATTGCATCTCTAGACAAAGTTGCAGCAGGATTTTTACAGGGTGTCTAGTCAGTTTTAAGAGCAGATATGATTCTTTTGGATCAGAAATTGGTCACATAGTGGTGCAAATGCTCAAAGATTTCACTTCAACCGTGGACACAGATCATCATTGTGAAGAACCAGTTCTTATCGATTGACCCCATGTGCAGGTTCCGCTTGGAAATTTCAACTCTGACTGGCTGCTTTTCACGGCAGACACATTTTATGCACGTGCCTTACGTGATCACTCACAGGTCCTACTCTTTTGTCCAATTACATCTCTTGGCTCTTCTTGTGTTGGTCTATCTGGTGTATGAGATTTATGTAAACTTTTCCTCTATTGTTTTCCAATGAGAATATTGAGCTTTTAAGGGAGCAAGTTTCCCTGCTTGTTTATTTTGTTGTAGTTGTACATGGATTATTTGCATTGATCTACAAGGGAGTTTTGTAGTGGTTCTCAGTGTACACTTGTCTCAGAGCAATGTCAAATTTGAATTCTTTACTGTCTGGCTGCAGGTCCTTTGGGTCTCAAGTGATGGGTTGCCAGACCTTGGTGGGATACCTGAAGATGAACCCTGCTTTGCTGACGAGGTGGGTTTTCTCTCCCTGGGATCTTCTTCTGAGAAACTTAAATATGCAGCTAGTTTTGTCTGTCTCTTTCTCCTTCCCTTTTAAGTCTCACACAAGTGTTGTGCTGGTTAGTGCAGGTCCAACAACCAGCACTGACATATCCAGGTGCATACCGGAGCATCAGTATTGAACTCAAGGTCAATTTCTTCTCTTAAAGAGTTGTCTTCTCATCATGCATACAACCTGCCCCTGGCTCAGGTCTAATCCATGGTTCAGTGCAGCCTGGCTCAGGTCTAATCCTTAGGCAATGAGATCTGATGAAATGCCTTGGATTGCAGGTGCATCACTTAGCTGTAAATGCATTGCTCAAGAGCAGCCAAGTGAATGAGATGGAAGGTGGAGCTCTCTTAGGTTTCAGTTCAGATGTCCAGGATGCAGCCAGTGCAGTGGGAGTACAGACAAGCTGGGATGAAACTGTATCATGTGCACCCGCTTTCCAAGTCTTGAAACATATGGTGCAGGGGTGGCTTAGTGATGCTGTTTCCTCAGGAAATGTTTTTGCTGATTGCCTACTGCAGCACCTATACCGATGGCTCTGCAGGTGCACTCCTCAAATACATGGAGTTTTTTTGTTTTTCCTGATATATATAAAGGAGATGACTTTTTCCTTTCCTTTTTTTTGTTTTTGTTTCTGACCTTGTTGAAAGATGTTATTCCTAGGTTCGGAACAGCCACTACAGTAAAATATATTGTGCGCAGCTAAGGGTGTCAGACCTCAGGTTTCCTTTTATCCAGTAGTTGCTGTGTCAATTTTCTAGATTCTGTCCTGGAAACCCTGGAGAGATTCACTTGGGTTTTGTCTCTCTTTTGTTTGCAGTCCTCTATCAAAGCTGCATGATCCTGCGCTTCACCGGATTCTTCACAAGGTGTTTTCTTTCAGTGGAATACTTTCTTCCATGCAGAGTTATTGCTAAGTCATTACACATTGATTGAAGCTTTGCTGAAATAAGGGAGTTGATCAATGGTGTATTTCTGTTCAGAAATCTTTGGCAGAGGAGCATCTTGGTTCTAACAGAAAAATCAACATCCTGCAGTTTTCTGTATGTACCTAATAATTCCCACCTCATAATTCAGAATTTTGGCCGAGTTTGCAGGTCATGCAGAAAGTGTATGCGTTGCTACTTGCAGAGCTGCGGAAGCTGGGAGCAACCATTGTGTTTGCTGATTTTTCTCGCATCATTATTGCGACTGGAAAGTTCCAGGTCCCGGCTGCCCAAGGCTATTGTGAATACCTTCTCAAAACCATAAAGACAAGGTATGTGACCTGTGGCTTCATTTCAATCCTAAGGCAGCTGAAGTTTGCTGCTGTGGGATTGCTGTTTGGTGAGACCCAAGCTTTTTGGAAAATTCTTTGTTTGGTGGTTCAAAAACCTCCTTGGGCAAAGCTGCTCAAGGTTGTAAGGGGAGACCTTTTTGTGCAGGGAGCTGTTTGAGTGGATAGACTTGGAGCCGAAGATTTATTGGCATTCGCTTCTTTTCATGGATCAGGTCTGTGAATTTTTCAATTGGATTATGACAAGTTTTTCTTCCTTGATTTTTGTCTGTAGAATATCTTGCACTCCTCACTACTTTTTTCTTGTAAAGATGTATTAGATTCATGTAGATAGTAAGATAAACTCTTTTATGGGTTGCTCCTCCTTCACAAGCTGGAGAGACAAGTAGAGTTGTGTATGCAGTCAGATAAACTCTTCACAAGTCTGCACCTTTGTAGCTGGAGAGATGGGAAATGAAAACCTCCTTTCTTTTGTTCATCAATAATGCATTGGGGGTAGTGTTTGAAAGTCCTTGAACAGTCCTTGAAAGTCCTTGACTCTACACCGTTTCTCCACCTTGATATGATGCAGTATAATTATGGAGGTGTTCAAGCAAAAGATATCCTGCCATTGGATGCAACAGAAACTGCTGACTCCTCCCAAGACGCAACACGAAATGGGTCCACTGAGATTGTATCAAACTGGAATATTGCTGAGTATCTCCCCAAGGCCACACTGGTATTGTTCGAGTCAATTGTGGGGGGGGTGGGGGGCAATGGGTATAGACTAGCTGAACTTGAGGTGTATCTTTTCTTAAGAAAAGTGATTTGTTTTGCTTGCTTTTGGTGCTTCCTTGGATCAATAGAACAACTTTACTTGTAAAACATGCTCTGGCAGGAGATAGTGTAGTGTACCTTTCAGAGAACGTCTTTTTCTCATATGTGCCTTTTGATCCTGAGGTTTGAAAGACATGGTCCTCACACTGAGACATAATTAACAAGCTTGCTATTGTGTGCAGGATTACTTTCTGGTGATTGTATCTGAGTTTGTTTACATCCCTTGGAAACATTCACAAGAGCAAGCTATCCAACGTGCTGAGGCTCTAGCTGCTGGGTCCAATTTTTGCACACCCTCTGTAACAGTCTCTGCTGCATCCGACATTGAAGCACAAGAGACTGCTTATCTCAAACATCAGGTCAAACTCCCTACTATTTCTTTGACTTCTGCTCACAGGCAGCTCCTGCAATCTCTTTCAAAGTTCATAGTGAATTGTACAAACTCTCTTACAGCCTACTCTGAGCCCCCAAACCAGGAAAGTCCATCAAGCACCAAATGAAACAATGACCTGATTATTGCATGATGTGTTCATGTGATGGGTTTGTTTCAGATTGCATCTTACTTCACAGACAAATTATTGAGGATAGTGAGGGACTTGCAAAAGCACATGCTTTCTAGAAGGATAGATGTGGATGATCCTGAGCTTCAACTTGCCCGTGAGTTTCCAAAACTGGCTGGCTCACACTTGGTAATGGGGGATGTTGCCCTTGAATTTATCAAGCATGTGTGTGCAGTTCTTGCACTTGACAACCGTGTCCAACACAATGTCTTGGTATGTCCAGATCTTTTGGCTCTCTCATTTTGGAAAGATTCAGGTCTCTCAAAAAGATGAGTTTTGTGCTACCCCAATGAGGTGGCCATGTTTCTTAGGACTCTTAGCTTAGTGAACTTGTTAAGGATGGCAAGTTCTCCTGCTATATGTCCACCAGCTCTCAGATTTTCCTGCTTTTGCCTTTCAAGTCTACAAGCTTGTGTGACCCAAAATCTGGAAAGCCTTATGTAGAGGAAGGAGATGCTTAATTTCTGCACTTTTGTATTTGCAGATTATGAGGAAGAACTTGCTAAAGTTGGTACATGTCCGTGAGTTTTCTGCTGAGGCAGAATTCAAAGATCCATGTCTGTCTTTCACCCTTCCCAATGTCATTTGCAGGTATGCTTTTTCTTCTCTCATATTGTCACATCAAAATGTGTTCTTGAAATTTTGCTCCAGGTCTTGATAATGTGCCTCTGAAAATTTGAACTCCTATTATACCGGATAGTAGGCAGGCTTTTTCTTTGAAGATGCATCCATGCCGAAGATGGCAATGGTAGCTTTTACTAATGTTGCAGAGAGGAATGAAAGTTAAAATTGGTCAACACTCAGTCCAAGCTCAGATGCCCAACTGTACAATATGTACAATGCATAAGCTAAGCCTTGTGTACCCGATGGGACAAAGTTCAATTACCATTCAATCAACAGCTCACAGATCCCAGGAATCAGGATGTCCAGAGTTGGTAGCCCTATTTGAAAAACTGAAAATTGCCCAAATGTCTATTGATGTTGATTTGCATGCAAAGAACAGAAACTCGTATTCTCTGCAGACACCTTGGAAAATGTCCTTGGTTTAGGTGAAACAGGCTTAACAACTGAAGAGGAAGGGGGTGTGCCCAAATCTGGTTACTTACACTGGGTGAGAATACTGGGTGTGGATGGGAACAGCTATTGTAATGATCGCAGGGATCTGGATCTATGTCGTGATGCTGCGTTGTTAGAACATGATTGGCGGTGTGTGATACCTCAGTGTGGTCAACCTTACGATCGTTCATGGATTGAAAATACTTTGCTCCAAATTGTTCGTCAGCGTGAACGTCTTTTCCATCTCCAGGATCTTGTCTGCTCCAAATGTTGCCAGGTACACCATAGCATCATCAGTCTTTGAACTAGTTCAAATTTGAACCCAAAAAGGAGGCAGGAGGGAGGAATGTGAGGGATAGGACAAATCAGATTTGAAACCACTTTCAGTCAGTTGCTCTGTCAGGTCCTGCAGAAGACACTGGCAGCCCTGCTTCAAGGCAGTATCTGTACCCCTTTGGATATCCTAATGTGTGCTGGTGCTGGGTGTCATCAGGTGAAAGCATCACACTTGGCAGAGCAATGCTCTTGCGCAGGAGCCTTCAAATGCACTGATAATGCCACTGATTTCCTGGAAAGAATGCGTGTGTTCCTTAACATTGCAATCTACCATGGTTTCAACTTGTTACAAGAAGTTGTTAGTTGGGTTCTTGAGTTGTCCCTGCCTACGTGCTCTTAACCCTTTCACTGATATTCTTACAAACCTCTGGCCTTAAAATCAAAGGAATAGTTGTTTTGAAGCCCTCCCTGTAACATCTTTGTAAAATACATATCATTTTTTTTTTCCCTGCAAAGATAGATAATTGCAGCAAGAGAAAGAGGGGAGTCCAATAGGAATGTGGTCTGTGTGAGCTGATAAGACAGCCTGCAGACAGACTAAAGGTTAAAATTCAATCCAGTGAAGCTAAGCTAGTGATTTGAATTGATAATTTGGTAGATCAGTAAGCTCTACCCAAATGCGGTGACAGTCTTCAAATTGGTCAGTTTATAGAGATTTGTAAACCTTTGAAAAGTGAGCATCAAAAGAAAGGAGAACTTATTTTAAGCTACTGATTTCTGCTCTGTATCATGATCCTGATCAAGTATACTTCTTTTATCTGATCTGCTATTAGCAAGTGTGTTCTTATGTCAACTTTTGCAGTTTCCCCACTGTAGATGACATGGTCTTTCCGTTGCCAGGAATGCAACTCCATCTGGGCATGTGAGAATGCATGGTACATTAGTACACCATTGCAACATGGTGCAATAAAGTGGTGAGTTTCATCTCCTAGTGGGTCACAGTTTCTTTGTAATTTTGCAACTGTTTAGCTCTATTTTGCTCTACTGAGCTCCAACCACTGTGGATGAACTCTTAAGAAAATGTGTGATCTGCAATGGGTGGATTTTGGCAAGGATCTGGAACTTTGGAATATTTTCCCTTGTAATTCCATAAAAAGAACTGTCATTCCTTTTGGTCCTGTAATCTGATCCGGTTTCTGCAATTTGGAAATTGGGATGATTTGTCTGAGAGTTTTTTTCAAACTGGCAATAAATCAGTGCTTTTCTGGGTTTCTGATAGCCAAATTTAGACTTTTTTTGGGGGCCTAAATCACCAAGATTGTAAACAAATTTGGCTAAATCACATTATGGATGATCACAACCTGTGCTGCGTCACAAACTACAAAAACCAAGTATAAGTATGCAATGCCTGACCCCAATGGTATGGACTTACTATGAACCTGACCTGAATGTGTGTTTTTGAACTTGAGCTAGTGCTATCTAATTATTGAAGAGCGTCTCTTACTCTTCAGAGGATTCTGGTTTGCTTCAAAAGCAAAGGAGAATCTCACCTTTGGGTGTCCAAATCAGGGAGCCAGACAGTGATCTCAGGCAAGTAAAAATATGACCTACTATATGTGAGGTAAAAAAATGGCTATTAGTGATTGGTTGTTAGTTGTTAATATAGCATGTACCCACCATCCATGTTTGGCAATATAGGTAGATGCCCAAGTAATCAAACATTGAAGGAAATGGTGTCCAGCAGCTTTTGATTTGAGTATGCAATTTTTGACATGTTTGAATGGAATTCACAATGAGCTGTTGCTACCTAGCTCTAAGCTCTTCAAGGCTGGCAACTCTAATTTGGAGAATGGGAGGATGCAAATGGAAGGATCCAAACCTCAAATTTGTGCCTGGTACGTTGTGGAATTTTGTTGTATTTTTTCCCAACTCACAACTTTGGTGGGGAGTAATAGAGTTATCCATAAAGTATTCCCAACTGGGGCTATTAGGAGAGTACTGGAAACTGGGGACAAAATGAAAAGACAGGATGAAAACAGTAGAGAGGTAAATAAAAGGGGGATGAGGAAACCAAACTAGTTTTGTCACCTAAAGTAATGGGTCTGAGGGAATTTTGTCACCTTCCCTTTTTGAGTTTACATTACCTGGGCATTGACCCTCATATTCTTAGTTGAATCAGAACCTTGTCAGAATAGGCTCCTGCATATATATGTTCTGAACTGATACCCAGTTCCATGAAACAATACCCAATTTCCCTCACTTTGAATGTGGATGAAACAGAGATTAAGCGAGAGGATCAAACTAGGGCCCAAAGACAAGGTGACTTCAGGTATGACCTTATTAAAAATGCCGAACTTCTAGTACCTTTTTCACTGTGTGCTTTTTCAGCACTTGAAACACAAGTTAGGGTTTTGATACTGAACATTATGTATATTAATTACTCGGACTTCTATATGGACTCCTATGATGGATCATGAGACTGAATCTGGTGTTTGAAAGATGGTGAAAGATCCTTCAACCTTGATGATTGAATTGGGGTATATAACAAAGACAGAGTAGGCTAGTAGTATTTGTGTGGACCAATTGTGATTGATTGACAAAGTGTTTGCACCTTTGCCAAAAAAAAAGGTCTGAAACACTCACTTATGAGCTCATCATAATGGAACCCAACAACATGCTTTGCCTTTGGAGTCTGTACCATCCATCCCTCCAGCCCACAAGGACTTCTCCTAAAAAACTCAACCTAGGTTTGTTGGCCTTACTGTATTGGCCTACTACCAAGGCAAGCAAGGATATTGTGTTTAGATTCATTATAGAGTATAGTAGTGCTTAAGGGATTTTTATAGGCCCCTAGGTAATAATAATAGGTCTATTTTTTTTATATGAGGGTTTTTGAGAGATGATATTTTGGCTTTTGTGTTGAAACTTGAGATTAGTTATAAAGTTATAATATCTTGAATGATTTTGGTTCCTTTTGGAGGATTTTTTGAAGACTACATTTTTGCATGGGGTGAAATATTTGAGTTTTCATAACTCTTCTTTTGCCTTAAGATACCTTTTAATGTAAATGGCAAGGCCAAAGTGTGACACACCCCTTGTTCTAGTGTGGGTTGGGTATTTGATTTTTGTGAAAGGAGTCGGTTGGTTTGAGATCTTTGGGATTTCTTGTTTTTTTTTTAATAAAGAACCAACCGGGTCCAAGAATTTTTAATTTTGAAACTCTCAAGGAGCCACCCAGTTTTGGGGGTTTTTTTTCGTTTTTGTGAAACTTCAACCTTGCCAATATATGAGGTGGGGGCTAGGGGTTTGGTCATTAGTGAAGGTGGGTACACTTTGTGATTATTTAACAAAAAAACATGGCTAGGTATAGGTTGGATACATGTCATGGTTCTTTAACAAACACCTTTTTGGATATACAGCTCTAATCTTTCGCCAAGGACTTCATCACGGTTCTTTATCAATTGCCCTACCAAGGACTTGGTTCATTGTATTGTTATGAAATTTATGCCTTTCATGCTTTAAACATTTGAGCTATGTAACATGGATTGCAATTCTGAATTAATTCAGATTAATTCTCACAATTGTCTACATGTGGTAAACTCACCATACTTTGTTGAATAAAAGAAATTTGAAGCATAGAGAAACCATTTATCGGTTCAATTTTGGTTTGCTTTGTCCCAATTGTCTTAAATCTTAAATGTCCATAGATTTGACTATACTGGATTTCAATGCACAACATTCTTGATCACATAGATAAGTCACATTTCACACACATGAAATTTATAGCTTATGATTTAGGTTTCTTTAATTTGATTTGAAGAACACCCACATATATATCAAGCTTTGTTAAAACGAATACAACAATTCAACAACTATCCTTTACTAAACCCCTCTACTTAACGAAAGAAATGAGGTGAATCTCTTGAATTAAATCGATGGCATTTTGTCAAATATAGTTCCATTACATGTAAGACTTCCTCTATTCTACACCACCCCATGACACACAATGCTTTACTCCCAACTACTCTCTTATATGTACACCTTTCATCACACACTGTAAACAAAATTCAACTAATGTTCTCTTAAATGTCAATTGGATGCATCACATAACAATATTCAAGGTAGAGTTAAGTTTTTTCTCAAATGGCCACTACCCATCACATAACAACCATCTTTGAAAGTTCATCACTCCTAGATGCCCACCTCTCATCAAACATAATAAACTAGCTTTAATGCCATATGCCCTCCAATCATCGCACAACAACAATCCCAACACAATCCATCTCTTTTAGATGTGTGGCGTCTTTGTTCACACACACCCATACAACTTTCTTTCACATGCCTGGAGAACTTAACCATTTTCAATTCAACATCTTTAAGTTTCCATTATTCATATTGTCTTCATTTGGATACAAGGAAATATGACAAGTTATAAAAGATAGTGCAACCTTAGGATGATGATAACTACATGTGTACAATGTTTCACATGTCTTATGTTCCAATATCTAATGTTTGATCCATCAAGCACCATGTTGTTAAAGCCCATGTTAAGTAGTTTCATGATCACCATCCACACTTGTGAACACAATGCCAACAACACTAATTTATCTTTAGTTGCACATCACAATCATGTAATTAGAAAGTTGTAAACACTTGTAAATTTCTAGAATTGTGCAATTTAAGATTGTATTGAAAATCACAATCATCATTTTGTTTTTCATCATGAAATCAAATAAAATGTATAAGAAACATTTGGAAATTCTTTGTGCTCCATATCATCCTCAACTTTTGCGTCAAGCTCAAAATTCAATTTTGATTCTACCTCACATACAAATCTAGACATCAATTGAAGGTTTCAAGAATCTTTGGGTGGATCAAATGGTTTATTTTTATTTTTAAATCACTTTGTCTTGTTAGTTTAAAAACATGTCTATGAAATGTAATGAAAATTTCAACAATGGAAGAAAATAATTTGATCAATGGCTAGCCAAGTGCCAAAAACCAATTTGGCTAACAAACCAATGGTGTCAAATTTGTGTTATTTTATGTTTCACCAAGTCAATACATACTTGCACTTGTTTAAATCAACATAATAACAACAAAACACATCTAACTTTCTTGACACATGATTTTCTAAAATGTTTGCATTTTTTTATGTGGTTTAAAACAAATCTTGGTAATTCACATTTGAGGTAGATTCTTGAGACGATTCAACCATATTGGGTATTAATGGCTTGTAAGCTTCAATGAGGTGTTCATCACGTTTAACAACTAGAGTGCAATATTTTCATGACCCACATACCTTGCTCATGACCAAGTGCATGTTTTTCAATGTGTGATCCAACAACAAACCAACATATTATGAACATTTTTCCTACCAAATCCATGCAAAAAATAGATGAAAGGTAGAAAGACTACTAGGGAGGTCACTTCCATTTTAATCCAAATGGTTTGCAATAAAATGTAAGGTGCAACTTATTGAAAATAAATAAATGTAAATTTACTTAAATGTAAATAAGGTGCCTATAATTCATTATGAGAATATGCTTAAAATATATGTGGTGTATTTATAAATTGTTGTGCATCACCAAGGAGGCAATGCCCACAACTCTAATTCAAAATGCAACTAGTCACAATTGGTGACTAATTTTGACCATAGTTTCACAAAGTATCCAAGTTCTTGGAGAATGTACATAATTTTACAATGCTATAATTTGTTGATTGTAACATAATGCAATGGCATTTTGAAATGTCAATGCATCATGAAATAACAATTTTGACTCACAAGCCTAAAAACAATAATGGAAAGAATTAAAATCACCTAATAATCAATTAATTATATTTTTTACACAAGTTTCAATCATGAATCAAGCTTTGGGCATTTTTTAATGTTCCCCCACTTGACATACATGTTAAGTCATATCATGTCGCACGAAAATTAAATTAGACAGTTTCAATTATAGTCATGTTCGTCTTCACTTAACATATTCAATTTTCTAGGCTCAATCTATAATCTATGCAACTTTTTTCCCATGTTTGCCTCCCTTTGCTAGATTTTTGGGAACAAGTAATACATTGTAGCTTGAACAACCTTGATACATGTGTGATTCAATTCATGAGCTACTTTGTCATATGTAGTGATATATTAACAAGCCTTTGATAGTGCATGCTTAAGTTGTTACATGAAATTACATTGAGTTTGATTAATCACTTGCACAAGTGAAAATCTTATGAGTAAGGAAAATATTATATGTCAAGAAGCTCCTACAATTTGGGAGCCCTAGCTACACCACTAGTGTTAGTTGTTTCAAATAAATTAATAGTCAAATAGATATTAGTTGATTGGGAGAAAGTTCACAACAACAACAAACACATCATGTGTCCCTTTTGACATTAAAGATCAAATGTGCATGTGGGTGACAAGCATGTGGCTAATGCATGTTGCATAGATGTAATCAATGTTTTTATGCCAATGTTGGTAGAACTTATTGGCCAACATTTTTCTGAATGGAAACACCATCATTAGGCACAAGCTATATGCCAATCCATGAAGCTAAAATGCATTCAATATTCTTCATTAGCAAGAACCCTTTAATCACAAACATTTTTCAAAAAAATTAATTTGTGTTTCATGATCTTTCTTGAACTAATTTGTAGAAGGACAAAAACCAAAGGTGGCACTTGGGGTTGCATGTGGCCACTTATTGGCTATTTCATGATCAAATGAACCTCAAGGACGATTTGTTAGCTCTTCTAAATATTTCTCATGTGGAAATTGTGTTCCATCTTTACATGTTTTTCCATGCTTGTTATGCAATTTGACTTGTGATAAGTAATGAGTTATTTTTTGCACCTAATGTCTAAGGCCAAAATTTTTAAACCAATCATTTCATGATTATAAATTACGCATCTCACAATTTAGATCTAAGCAAGATCTATAGAATTGTTATTGTTCACCTTGTAATATGCACACGTGGGGGAAATTCTTGTTGTAAAGTTCCAAGCATTGCCTTTCTTTTTCAAATTCCCCATGTGCATTTTGCTCATCATCATCACCACCAATGTACCTTAGCAAAATGCTTTCCACTTTCATGCAAGTCTAGTTACAAAATCTCTACAATATTATTATAATAATAATAAAATCGTCATTTGCAACTACATGTAATTGGTTATTATTTGTAATTGTGTTGACATTTTCTTGCAATTACATTTTTGCCAAATCATGTTTTTGGAGCTCAGCAATTGTGTATGTAACTAGTTTGCAATTAATGGTGTGCATTTTTTATCACTTAGATGATTCTTTGACTTTTTCCATCCAAATAGTCCCCTAAAATCCCTTTAGTCACCTGTTTGATTATTCATTGCAACTAATATGGTTTGGAAATGTACATGATAACATCGGATATATTATGGTAGTAGGGACTAAGGTGCATGGGTCCTAGGTAGGTTGGTAGGGTCAAAGGTAATTAAGGTAGGTATGTAAATAGGGTTGATAAATAAGCAAGGACCTACTAGAGGTAGGTTGTAAATAAGATTTGAAATATATATGTTTATAGCAAAGTGTTGACAAATTATATCACAACATGACAATGCAGTGAGTTAGTTAACATTTAATTAAAGATTTGGTTTGTGGACGTTGAAGTAAAAGGTTGAACTTTCACTTGTGACATCCTATATTTACAAGCTTAAGGGCATATGCTTGTGTAAATAGGGGTTGTCACAACATCTAGGCATTCATTTGGACATTGACATTGTTCAACATCACGTTAAAATAATGTCAACAAACGTAAATGTAAGGTCAACATAGGTCAATGCCTATTGAGTTGCCTCTAACAAGGTTTAGGGCAACCAAAACTTGCACCATTTGGTAACCCTAAACACTATGACAATCAAAATGGTGTTTGGTTGCCATAAACACATGGCAACCAAAATTATTTCAATCACCACAAGCAACTGACAATTGAACCTATTTCAATCATCAAAAATTTTAGTCATTGCTCAAGAATCAATGATCAAACTAGGGCAACTAAAAATACAAATTTTTAATGTTTTGTGGGTGAAATTTTGTTTTTTTAGATAGCAAAGTTGGGGAAATTGAAGAATTTTTTTGGTTTCAAGTGTAAATTCAATCAAACTTCCTATATTTTGGCTGAATTTCACTAAAATTTCAACAAATTTTTTTTAAAATTTATAATGTGGAAGGTTTCCATTTGCATCAAAAATATTGCTTCAAATGAATATTTATTGATTTTATTCCATTATTTGATGTGTATGACCTTTTATTGGAGCATTTTGTATCTAGACATGGACACATGGATCTTCCAATTCATGTCAAAATATTGACAAGGAAATAGTTTGGGGACATGAAATGATGGGATGTATGCTACTATTTATGCCTTTAACATGTGCATAAGGAGAATCACAATATCAATGCAAGTGAACCAAAACTTGTGAAATTTTTATAGTGTTCAATGAAAATCGCAATATTATTGAAATTTCAAAAATAATCACACATGACATCATGATTCCTTAACAACTTCATTTTATTACACAACATTTTTGACAATTGCTATATACACCAACTACAAACAATTTATGGCTACATTTAGTAACATTCCTTAGGTGGAGTTCAATTGTATGGAGGTCTCATCAATGTGCGCATGGCATGTTAGACAATTTTTCTTGCATTTGGATTCACCTTGTACATATCATGAATCACCTTGGCAAATGACATCTTTGTTTAAATTGTTGAAGAAGTAGTATACATTCCAATCTTCACCCCTTATCACATTAGCAAGCTTGCCCACCAAATATGATTCCTACCTTAAAATTGTCAGTGTCATTTTGCTATACATTAAGGGGAATTTATGGTTCCTAACTTGTCGTGAACAAAAAATAGTTGTAGGGCCACCCACCAATGCATTTTTCTCATGTTAATGGCATCTTGTTCCTTGGGAAATCCATACAAAAGTGGAGTTGCCTCTTGCAAGCATCCCATTTCACCCCAATCACACATGCCAATGTACATAACATCTATGTTATCAGGCGAAAAATGCAACATGTCGATGTTGTCCTTTGACAAATCATTGTGCAAAATGCCATTGTGTTGTACTACATTCATGATGTTCATGAATGCCCATTCCAACTTCACACAATTTCACTTAAAAGTAACAAATTGTTTTCACCCTTCCATATTGGACGCCCCTTCCCACGATAGACTTGATTATCCACAAGGGGTGAGTATTTAATGTTATAATCCAACATTTTTCAAAGTGTGCCCTCATTCCACCACAATGTACAAGCTTCCATAGTTTTTCAATGGATGGCAAGGAACTTGATGACACTTGGATGTTCACATGGGCAAACCAATGCTTCTACGGAATGTTGTTTGCATGCTTCTTGTTTATCATATGTTTTGGGTGTCTTCCTTGTCCACTCAATGGTGATTGGGATGTGATCAGATATTTCAATCCACACCTTACACATCACACCATAATCACCCTAATTGTCAATAGGATGCCATGACTTTCTATGTGGGAAAAAAAAATTTCAAGCCCCTTCTTCCAACCATGGTGCCAATCATGCTTCCAAAAACTTCTCGTTAAATTTGGCCCACCATGTCACTTTATCCCACAATTCCACCACCTCCACAATCCAATTTGCCTTGTCATTTGTTGGATAAAAAACATAAAACCATTGCATCATATTTGATGTCGTGTCACAAACCTTGCATTCAAGCCACTCCAAAAGCCTTGGAAAATCTTACAACTCAATGTATTTCAAGGAATGTTTAATTCCATTAAAAACTTCAATTCCATGACCTATTTATATTTTTCTAGGCTAGATGTCTATTTACTAACAAAAGTGGAATCAAGGTAAGCCATCGTATGTTCCTTGAACAACTATAAGATAATTTCTTAGAATTGTTACATGGCAATTTGTTTAGGGTTGTCCACCACAAGCTTTGTCCCTTTTGATTATGGGTGGATGAAGTGCTCTCACCCCCAAACATTTCTTGTGCCTTTCATTTCCACATGGTTTGCAATGGCACATTAGGAAGCCTTCCATTTGAATCATTCAATGTCTAGGATAAAAGGTCTTGTGGTTTAGGTGAAATTGTTCCCTTGAAGTTAGTTCAATGACATTGTTTTAACATGGGATGTCCAAAAAACTTAAAAACCTTCCATGGACTAACTATTATCATCAACTACAATCTTTAAAGGTCAAGGTTTAAGATTTTCCAAATCTTTGGGAAAAGCCCAAAAAAACCCCCCCAAGTATCCAAGGTTTCAACCCTTTCAAGGTTCCACATAATAGTTGTAAGGGTGCAACCAAAGACACAAAACCCAAAGGGGAAAAGAGGTGGCAAAAAAATGAAGTCAAGATTCATTTCAAAAACCTCACATAGGTTCACCTAATTTGGTCACCATCAAATGGCTAGATGTTCATTCGGTCACCATCACATGATTGAAAATTATTGCAGTCATCCATTTAATGGTGATTGAAAATGAAAGGCCGTGCAACTAAAAATGAAAGGGCTAGCGATTGAAAATGAAAAGGGTTGGTGACTAAAAATGAAAAGGTGGGTGACCAAAAATGAAGAAAACAAGTAATAAAAATGAAAGGGCCAACAATCAAAAGTGAATAGGGCCAATAACCAAAATTGTAAAGGTTCGATAATTGAAATAGCACAACATCCATCCAATGGTGAATTAAAGTTCACCATAGCTGTCCAATGGTGACCGAATCAATATATTTGGCTTTGATTGCCATGGATGTTTTTTTTCCCTTCTTAATTTCCCTTTTTTTTGAAGGGGGGATCATTTCTCAAATTTTGGAAAGTGGTTTAAGTATCTGAAAATCACCCACAATAATGTCTAGAGGTTCAAGTAGAAAAAAATGAAAAAAATAAATCATGGGTAATGTGTTTAACTTTTTACATCAACTTGTGGGGGAATAACATTATCCTTTATTTACAAAAATGTGTATTTTTTCATTCTTAACAAATTTATGCACTTCTATCATGGACATTGTTCCTTCTATGGTTGTATTATGTTGAAGTAGTCATGTGTGTCATAAACATGAAATTCCTTGGGGATGTCTTTGTATAACAAATCTTCTAGCATATTGATGACATCCAAAACATATACACCTTCAAATGCAGATGGCAAATATTTGACATCCACAACCTTGTAATCAATCCCAAGCTATGAACACTCATTCCCCCTTCACAACTTGCTCACTACTAACATACAACATCAATGGGATTTCCTTGTACAACAAGTCCTCTGATAATTGAACAATATTCACGTGATATTTTCCCTCATCTTGCCTTGGGAAATACATGAGATTTTTTTCTTTGTAATCCCATGTAATCATGGTGTTATCCCAATTGTGATTATCATCAAGTGTGATGTTTGATTCAACTCGGTTTTGTTTCATGCCTTCATCTTGATTACTTGACATGGTTGGTTGTGCCTAACACACACTACTATAAATTTTGGGTTTTACAACTGTCGCATGCAACTAAAATTCAGTTGCATGCGACACATGCAACTGCAAATTTGTGTAGTTGCATAAGACAAGTTGCATAGGACATGTAGTTGCATGCGACATTACATATGCAACATGTATATACGATGTTAGTATACATGTTCATACATACATACCAATCCAATGTAGTTGCACCTTATGTGCAACTTTCCTTACAACTACATACAACTAATCAAAATATGACAGATGTTTAAAAATTAGACAACTAGCTTGTGGACACGTGTCATTATTTAATTTTTTTGTGTTTTCAAAATCAAAAATTCATTGGATTAATCTTAATCATTAAAGTTTTTGCCACTAAGATGATGACATGTGGCACACCATGGAACGTTCATTAACCATTTGACACGTGTTCAATATTTTAACACCAATTATATGGTGACACGTGGCAATCAAGGCCCACCTGTTTTTAAAATTTTAAATATTAATTAATGAAATATAAATCATTTAATTTATGGCTAATAAGATGTTGACACGTGGCGCCTAGGTAGATAGATAATAATTAAACCCTATTAAGTAAGTATGTTTATTTAGGTATGTAAGTAGATTGAAAAATAGCTAGGTTTAGGTTATATAAGTAGGTTTAGAATAATCCAATTTTATTTTCAAGTTTGACCATTTCATAAAGGTCAAGCTTTTTTCATTCACTAATCCCCAATGGCACTTGGTATTTGGTTTGAACATAACTATTGCTCCTACTTATATACTGAGCCAAATAGAATTGGAAGCCAAAGGACATGGGTTAAAACATTCCATTGCAAACCTCATGGACCAACTTAGTTGCACATTAGATGTAACTACTATATTAAAGTATAACAGCCAGTGGAGGGCTCTGTTGCTTTTGGTGTCCAAACAAAACTTGAAGCCCTCCTCTTGGCGCATCTAACACACTAAAAATCGTTGAAAACAGATTAGAAATGAGAAAGTTATGGCCCCCCAAAGTAAAGGGGGTCAAA
>Ga0116227_10001678_pt1 | contig 50043 bp, 27 predicted proteins | sample S1TSphgellanicum_FD_89693 | JGI IMG/M metagenome (GOLD analysis project Ga0116227, IMG submission 89693) | Host-associated microbial communities from peat moss isolated from Minnesota, USA - S1T2_Fb - Sphagnum magellanicum MG | ecosystem: Host-associated > Plants > Peat moss > Unclassified...
AAAAAAAAAAGATAATGAATGTATAAAAAAAAAAAAAATTAAAAAAAAATATAATAATTAAAAAAAAAAAAAAGGAAAGGAGGGATGTAGGGGTGGGGGGGGGGGGGGGGGGGGGGGGGCGGGGTGAACCCCAATCCTTATGGATTCTACCCACTATAGCCCAGCTAAGACCTACACAAACCACACACATTAGAATCGTGAAACTTGTACACCCACATTAATACTTGTTGCCAAGACACTTGATTGCAAAATTGCTTGCAAACTAGTCATCCAAAACCACCCAGATATACAACACACCATCATTCATACAAATGTATAAGAATTCCCAATTTTAGAACAATTCCATTTTTTTTAAAAAGACAACAATTTTAATTCCATGAAAAGAAGATAAGATGGAAATTCAGACCTAGTCCAGGGATTTATATTAAGTTTACCAACCTTGCAAATAAAATGGCATATACATTAGGTACAAAGTTGAAATGTTTTAACAACTAAAAGTCTTCTTGCCTTCACAAACAACTTGTTACCATACAAGTTACAAGTGTAGTACATATTACAAAATATGAAAAAATTGCCCCATGATTAGCTAAATTGGCAATAGATAATGTCAAACTTCTAGCCATCCATTGCATATTTCACCTTATTATCACTTGTTCCTTAATTACATCCCCAAAGGGAAATTATCTAGAGTGTAGTACTCATGTGCAAACATTATCACCAAGGTCCAAGTGTGTGGTAAGTTGGTTCTGCAACTTGGACTTCATGAACAACAACATGGATAAACAAAATTCATCTTCCATGTTGCCCAAAATCATAGCTTCACCAAAGCAAAGTATTTAATCAATTGGTGCTGCAAGAAGCTATTAGATCCCAAAGTAGTCGAAAGTTGAATGATAGGGTTACACATTTGTGGTGGTTCCAAAGCAACAATGTGGTTGTTCTACATGGTGATCTTAAACATGGAAACTATAAAGAGGATGGCTTGTGCATGAGTGTAAAACCTGAGCCTATAGCTTAAAACTTAATGTGGTTTTAATCCACATACATGGATGAATGTGTTGATAAATGAATGATTTCATATGTTTGAATGTCATTTTTGCATGGATGAATTTCATTTATGATTTGGATTAAATAAATAAATAAATAGATGAAATTCATTCATAATTGGAAGATAAATAAAAATTTTAAAAAATTATATCCATTTTCATTTGTTGTCCAAGTATTCATATCTCAAATTTGAATGTCATTTAATAATGATGGATAATGTGACTATTAGGAAAAATATGATGATGGGACCAATAATCTTAAAAAATTTGTTTAAATTTTTTTTTCATCAACAATGTTAAGTGATTAAATTTTTTTTGTCATGGGATGAATGTTAAAGCCCCCCACCATTGTTGTTAACAACACTATATATGTATTTTGTGAAAAAATTAAGGTGCCTTGAAAATAAAAAATTATTAAAAACAACCCCATGTCATTTGTGATAATAGGTTGTTTGAAAAAAATTAATTAAGGTGCTTAAAATTGAATTTTAGTTTATTTCAAAAACCCATTGTCATCAATGACAATAAGTAGTTAAAAAATTCTAAAGCATTCAAAATCCATCATTGTTTATCACATTGGTTAGATTTGACGAAAATTGTGGCACCTCTGAAGAAAAATGAAAAAAAATTTCCCCATTGTCTTCCACAACATTTATAAATAGGTTTGAAGGAAGTTCTAACACCTTTGGACAAGAAAAATAACCAAATGTCGTCAATGCACTTGGTTAGTTTGCCTAAAAAAACAAAAAAATTATGTTAAGTTTTAAAAAAACCAACCACGGGGTGGATGTTAACATGATAATAATAATATAATTAAAACATACTAAAAATAATCGCACTTTAAACCATAGCCATCAAATACATTTATAATGGAATTTACATTATATTATTCAACAAATATTACTTCATATATAATTAAATTATGTTTCATGAAGCTCTAGTTAAATAAAGTTAGAAGGGAAAAAAATTTGTTGATAAAAACTTAATGATAAAATAAAACATTCATCCATAATTTTGATGAAAATTTTATATATTAAAAACATGGAATTTTATTTATTTTTTCATCCATAATGAAGATGAATGCTTACATTCATCCCCATGTTTGTTTTTAAGTTTATTTGTATAACATTCATTTCTTAGTTAAATTCTTGGGTTTTATTTATGTGTGTATAGGGGAAAAGGCATGTTACCATCCTAAGTTCCAACTTTAGACTTTAAGCTAAGGTTCTAAGCTCATGCAATATCTTGTTTCAAGCTACAAGATCAAATTTCTACTCATCCAAAAAGGCTAGGATCCTCATCAACTCATTTTCTAGCCCTATGAACTTTTCAAAACAAAATTGAGCCTCGAATATGGTTAAAGGTTTTCGGAAAGTTTCCATGGTTTGATAATTCAACCAAAACTAAAGATAAATTATGCCCATCGCATTTATTAAATCTTGGTTTGGGAATCGCCATTCAAATTTAGCAATTAAAGACATAGGCACATGTGAACACTAAACTTTGCACTATAAGAAAAATTATCTTTTGCAACTTGATTTATGACTAGGTTTGTTAGTCATGGAAAACATCCATGACTTCATTACTATGTAATCGAATAAAACACATTAGTTAAGACACCTAGTTGCTATTGTGGTTTATTTGCAATATAATATATGATTGTGATTGTTGTGACTATAAATTCATGGAGGTTATCAGTGCTTGATGAAATCCATAAATTATGGCCATTGGATATAATTCATTAAATATGAAATAAATATGTTTCTCCACCCATGCCATGTAAACATGTAGCATTTTCTGTTGTGTTTGTATGTTGCCACATGGTATAAAGGTTGAAAACCCATTCATACGTTAAGAATGTAGGCACTATCCTACCTAGGAATGTAGGGTAATTTAACTAATAAGGTAAATTGGTTAGGTTAGTTCACTAAATTGCAAGTGTGAAGACTTGAACCCTTCACCTCCACGTTGAGGGAAAATGTCTTTAACCCCCACTTAACCATTGCACCACATGATTTTTACATGACAAAAATTATCACCATATTATTATAAACATTTTTTTCTAACCTACTTTATAAGTAATGTAACCTACTTACTTTAGTTAGGTGCCTAGGTAAGTTACCTAACAACTTAAAACCTACCTAGTAACCTAGTAAGTGCCTAGCTTGATAGGTAATAAGTAAGTAATACCTAAAAGTAGTAGTAGGTAGGTAGTAAGCAAGTATGTATGTATTGCTTACCTAGTAGGTAGGTAACAAGGTGGGTAGGTAAATACATAGGTAGTAGATAGTTAGGTAGGTAAGTAGGTAGGTAGTTAAGTATGTAACTACTAATAAGTAGTAGGTAGGTAGGTAGGTAGGTAGGTAGGTAAGTAAATAGGTACACACGTACATTAAGTAGGTATATAATATTTATATTTAATGGGTAGGTAAGTACGTATGTACTACATAGTACGTAGGTAGATAATGGGTAGTATTAGCCCATAGGTACTGGCTACTTAATAGGTAGCTAGTAAATACCTAATAGGTAGCTAACAATTAATTAAACTATTAATATAGGTAGGTTATTAATGTATGTAGGCTAGTTTTGTAGTTGTAATGTAATCACAAAATAGTCCTAATTTATCATGTAGTCATAATGCAATTGTAATGTAATCATAAATTTGAGTAAAAGTATATGATTAAGCACAAATGACTACATGACTAGATTAAGACATTAATCGTAAAAATCAAAGTTATGAAAAACATGTTTTGGTAATGTGTTGACAACTTCAAATGCAGATGTCTAGTCATCCCACTTGCCTTGGTTAAAGGCCTTCTTGAAATAAAAAATCACATATTGGATGTTAGTTGAAAGATTAATCCACCAACCATTCAATAGGTGATCATTGGAACATGCATAAAGGTCCAAGAATGCTTTGAAATGGTCCTCTTGATATTTTTTTTTCAAGTTTAAATACATGATGTACAATTCAACATAACACATTTTAACAAAAGTAAAAAAATCACATACATACGTTTCCTGACCTTATGCAAACTTAATTAGCACATGGACTACCTCCAATATCAACATTATGCATGTTAGCCCCATCACCACTCAATGTCACAAAAAGTACCCAAGGTTTGTCCTTATTATTACCACATTATTTAGGTCATCATTCATCTTCACTACCAAAATACTATACTATGCAAAAACCCATTTAGCAAGGGATAACATGGAGATCCACTTGGTTTTAACATTGTGGAATAGTTTTAGCCCTTTGATTTCAAACAAATTTTACAAGAACACATTGTTCCAAATGTCACTTAAGTGAAAAGGAGAAATAAATGTAGGTTGTTTGTAACAACCCTTCAAGCTTAACAACCAAGGGTTAAACATAGAAAAATTGCACAATTAGGTTAATCCGATGTGCCATGCAATGCATTGGAATCAAGAAAGGGGTAGATCTAGACTTGAATTAAGTAGCAACATCAATTTGCAAGCATGTGAACACCGCAACCCCATTTGAACCATAACAAATAAACTTGCTATTAATTTGATCCACTATCAAGCCCCATATTCTATCAAAGATCTGAAAATTAAAGTGGTGAAATATCAATAGTATTTCCACCAACTACTTTTCAAGATTTAATAATAAAGGCATCCTTTTAAACCCATCAACAACATACACATGTATGCTACACCAAAACTAATTATCAATTGTCATAACCTCATCATAGTTAATAGTGAAGTACCTAGGATTTTGCACTTGAGCTCTTGTCGACTAAATGACAATGCCATGCATGGTTTTAACCATTTACTAGCTAGTCAAGTTGCACCAAGGTTTGTGTGGTGTGTTTTTGACTTTTAAGAATGCAAACAAATATTTCATGCTCTCAAAATCTGTGAGGGGTTGACTCAATTTTAAAAGCCAAAAAAGGCCATGAACTAAACGAACTTTTGCTTATTTTTTATAAACACACCTCCAACACACACCATTTTAGTAATAAAATTTTGGCCTTTTCTAGCCCACAAATGTTTAGTTTCTTCACATGCTAATTGTCATTTGACATGAAATATGGGCCCACAACCACCTAGGGTGTGCAACCTTGCATTTTTGTTGTCTTGCATGTTTATGCAAACTATCAAACTTAAGTATTAGAAGCTTTTCCCTTCCATTAATCTCATTAGAAATCTTGCATCACACCATGTTGAGCTTCCCATCACACCTTGTAACTATTTCAACCAAGGAACTTTTGTAGCCCACACTTTTTGAAAAAATTGATTCAATTCCCATTCCTTCTTCTTATGTTTCTTTTGTGATCTTGACAAAGTTTTTAGCTCTAGGTTTGGAAATGGAAGATCAAGATCAAGGTAATCAACATAAGTAGCATTAGGAGAGGAGGATGGTGATAAAAAAGAAGGCAAGATCTAAGAGGAGGAAGCTATGGCATCTATGGAAGTAGGAACCTTAGCATTGAAAAACAACTTGTACTTGCTTGTACTTGGAGCCCATTGGTGACTACAATAGGTTTGTTGTGAAGACTTGAGTGTAACCTTAAAGTCACAACTAAAACCCTATACTCTAAACTTCTCTTATAAAAAAAAACCTCTTGAGCTTTCTTGAACTTCCAACATAAAGATGCAAACATAAGAAACAAACACCAAACTCTCAAAATGCAAATAGAAAGCTTGGAAATGTGGGAGGGCAAAAGGAATATTTATAAAACATGCAATTTTTTATTTCATGGGCAAACAATATTGAGAGCACCTTTCAAGGCATTCTTGCATGTAGCTATAATTGTTTGAAAGTTGACACCATGAAAGCAAGATCTTCACATCATTCCTTGTCAACGATCTATGAAAAAAACCATAAAGAATGCGATCCCTTTCATGCACAAACCATAACCCAAGCTTAATAACATACTTGGTACATGCAAAAAGGAGGTGATCCTTTGTACTATGGTGCATTATGAGGCATTGATGATCCTCAACAACAAGATATGAACTATTGCTGACTCCTAACAACTTAAAAGATGATATGTAAGTGATTAAAAAGGATGGGAAACACACCTGAATGACAATAGAAGCTAATAAGGTAAGAAAAGATGGCTGGTTGGTTTCAAAAAGTGGAGAGGGGATGGCCTTGGAGGTGGATGGGAGGTGGCTAGCTTTTGACATCGACAAACAACAAAGCAAATGCTGACTACTTTCAATGGGACAAGTTCAACCCGTTTGCAATTCCCTCCCTTCATGTGATTGTAATGGTGACTAGCCTTGTATCTGATGGTGTTGCTATATGGTGAATTGGATGGTCAAAAATCCCCAGATTTGACAAGGAGGTGTTGAACGGCCCAAATCCCCAGATTTTACAAGGAACTGTCGAACGGCCCGCCCTGTGTGGGCTCGCCACTTAGCGAAATTTCGCCAAAAAAAAAAAAAACTCTGCCCTCAATTTGCCAAATCTAACCTAATCGCAACGAAGGACGTAGTCGGACGTTCGTCTATTGTTTTCATCGCTCAGTTTCTAGGGTTTGATTTCTTGGAGTAGGGGCCAAGAAGCTAGAAAAACATACGCATACATACACCGTGCGCGAGCGCGAGCGCAACAACAAGCGAGGAGGACGGGAGCGCAATGCCTGCTACCGTCGCTGCCGCCGAGCTCATCGAGCCACAATCTTTGAAGAAACTCACTCTGAAGTCCTTGAAGAGATCGTACGAACTCTTTGCTGCTAATCATGTGGACCGTTTCGTTAGCCTTTCGGAAAGGTAAGTGTGTGCTGCCTTACGTTTTTCCCTCCTTTATTGTTTAAGCAGTTGCGAGGGGGCGTACAACAATATTTTCTCATCTGAAAAATTCATTTCAGAATTTCTCCTTTTCCTGCACGGTTTCGGGACATAAGAGGTATGGTTTCGATGCTCGTTGTGAATTAGGGTTTATGTCCAGAATTTTACTATGTCAGCCCAGGAAGATTATTGCTAGGAGCGACATCTACTAGGAGGATATGCGCAAGTATTTCATGCGCGACCACATCGCAAGTAGCAACCTGACCACATATATCTTGTAGAGAAATTGTCATTGTGGGCAAAGCATTGTGGCCGTCTTGAAAATCAGGGCTCGTAATACCTTTGTTGTGAACGCAATACCTGTTTTCTTTTCTTGGAGGTCAACGAGGGTTTGATATGAAGAATGCAGTGAAGCTAACTTAATGGCTGTTGGATTGGAGCTGGAAACAGTCGGAATATACGGATTAATTGCAAGGTTCTTGACTTCACTCTCTTTCTCTTTGTGTTGCCCCTCTTATGATGATAAGTTTTTACTAGCCTTCAAGTAGCACAAAGAGACCTAAATCAGGACTCAGAAAGGGAATATGGACACATTTGTCTTCAAGGCATGATTTTTAATCTTCTGTACAAAAAGTGAAGATAATCTCTCTATTTAGTACCTTCTGTCTCATTGAGTTGGAATGGGACAATGGACCAGGTGCGAGATGAATATGCAGTAGTGAAGGATTTGGCTCCTCCCCCAAGGGAAATTGCCAGTGCAACACCAGCAGTCCATGGCACTGAGCGTTTGGGATTGTCTGGTCCAAACCAGGGCTCTGCTTCAGGTGAGCACATACAGTCTACTGGATATTTGCACAGTTTCTTGTTTGTGCATGTAGGTCTTTATACTTCTCCTTCCTTTGAATAGGCAGGCTATCATGACCTTTTCTTTGGGAGTAGTGTGATGATGCAATGTGTTTGCAATCTTGAGTTTGGAATTCTCAGTCTGAAGTCAGGAAGAGCACTGGTGTTTAGGCATTCTCTCTTGGACACATGTGGCCATTTGTCTTGTAGCATTTTTCAAACATGACAACCAATTATGGCAGCTATGATAAAGTTTGATGGTATGATGCTGCTCTACATTCTCTTTAAGAGGTAGGGTTGAGTGTTATGTACAGGTTTGCCAAAGGAGGCTGTTGAGGCTGGACAGGTGGGAGGGAACCAGTTGGCAGTTGTTCCAGTCCGATCTCAAACTGCAGCACCAGTGACTGGGGCTGCTGTTCCAGGTGTAGCAAACAACATGGTGGAATATAAGCCTGTGGCAGTCACAGTTTCTGAACGGTATATTCTGTGCTCTGGATAGGGAAAAGCAACAAATTTGTGCCATTATTGTTATGCCATTATGGCTACCCTTTGGCTGAGGGGTGTATGATTACTGAGGGTTTCAAATCATTACTGATCTTTTTCATGGTGATTTTTGCAGTAACCAACCAAGTGCTGCTGTAATGAAACGGCTGCCTAGTAAATGGCCGAAGCCTGCTTGGCATCCACCCTGGGTTAACTATAGGGTATGCATTCAATCCAAATTCCCTTAAATCTTGTTTATTTGAGAGGACATGCGAATGAGTACACCTTAACTAGGTGTGTGTAGTAAGTGGCCTAAAGTGCATCTTCTCCACAAATACTAGTCATGATATGAATTTCTTTTTTCTGCCTCCCTGAGATTACAGAATTTATCTGTAGAATATATCTGGGCATGTTGTTGTGGATGATGTTTGTAGGTGATCAGTGGGCATTTGGGGTGGGTGCGATCAATTGCATTTGACCCTGGCAATGAGTGGTTTTGCACAGGCTCTGCAGATCGAACAATCAAGGTACATTTGTTTCTTCTCATTAAGCTCTACCAACATGTGATAGCATGAACTGCAATTTAGAAGCAAGTTGTCCACATCTTGCATGCTATGTTTATGATCGAGAGGCATAGATCTTACATTGCTGTTGAGTTGTAGGCCCGCTTTGAAGTAGCCTGACTACTGTTGTTCTGTCTTTTGAAACTCATATTTTAGGTTAGCATGAGAAAATCAGTGCATTTGTGGGATTCAATTGGTGGGTGGGTTGATGCAATGCAAGAAAAAGCATTTTGACCTAGCTTAGGTTTGCATGGAAATGCTCATTTTACAAAATTGACCTCCAAGTTGTGAACACAAACACTCTAATGTCAGACATTACCCTGCTTTGAATAAGAGTGCTTTCACACTGACTGCTTGTGGCCATATTGTCTCATGGAAGGCATTTGCTGCCTCATGAGCAGGTGTGCATGGTGCCTTAGAGGTTTCAAGCCAGTGATTTGATACATATGGTGCTTGTTACTTGTCCAAATGTTGCCCCCGTACATATCAAGGTTCAAGGCTTAAATTTTGGAATAACAGTCTTCTCTCATGGTTCTGTCACTCAATCACAGATTCTTTGACTGCAGATTTGGGAAACTGGCACTGGAAAGCTGAAGCTCACCTTGACTGGACATATTGAGCAAGTTCGAGGTTTGTCCATGGGATTGTTATTGAGGGAGTTGATTTTGTTTGCTCTATCAGATGTTTGGGTGTTTGCCTGGATGTGGGTTTTCGGGTTGACATGATGACTGTACTTTTGAATTCTTTGAATTTTTGGTGCATGTCACAATTGTTTCTTTATTTTTAGAATGGACATTGAGAGAATGTGGGTTGTGGATGGAACAGGGCTTGCTGTCAGCCCAAGGCATCCCTACATGTTCTCAGCAGGTGATGACAAGCAAGTCAAATGCTGGGACCTGGAGTATAACAAGGTGCTGTTCCCTCTACAAATATTTACTTTCACCTATCTCTCCTGAAGAGACAATAAACTACATTTTACCATGGTTCTTGTTTTTCATGATTGGTTCAAATCATCCTAATCATGGAGTTTCAAGCATGTGGATATCCACTGTGTTGTGTTAATTTTGTTTCTGCAGTTATTCCATGCATCTGTACTGAAGGGCTACACATTTCGCAGATTTCTTAAGACTTACTGGTTTCTTGGTTCTCTGCACTGGATTGACCTGTAGGGAGCAAGAAGAGAAAATTTCAGTACCTTGCAGGAGGTAGATAAGTTCTAATTTGAAGATTGAATGCAAGCAGGTCATCCGGTCATATCATGGTCATTTGAGTGGAGTCTACTGTCTTGCACTTCACCCCACTCTAGATATACTGATGACTGGTGGCCGTGACTCCGTGTGTCGGGTATATTACTTTTCTCATCCTCCTCACTCCTTTGTATATTGAAACTGTGGCATTGTGCCCATCTGATTTTGCCCTTTCCTAAGGAGCATGATAACAGAAGTTTCCAGTATGCCTCTTTGCTGATATTCCATTCCGCGAAGATTTTCAGCCTTTACCACATGTACCTTGAAGGCCATCAAATGAGTTCAGATCTGATGAGGAATGAATTGATCTTCTTCTCTTGGGTAGGTGTGGGATATGCGGACAAAGGCACAAATATTTGCACTGTCAGGTCATGAGAACACTGTCTGCTCCGTCATCACTCAAGCCACAGTTATATCCCAAACTTTCTTCTTATGTTGCCTTCCAGTTCAGTAATCTAGTCAGATGAGTGCGCTTGGTCAAATGGAAATCATCTAGGTGTATTCTTAATCCTGTGGTTTTGGAGATCATGCCATGCCATGTTTATGTAGTTTCTGTGTTGCTGATGTATCTTCTGATCATTTCAGGACCCGCAAGTGGTGACTGGATCTCATGATACTACCATAAAACTTTGGGACCTTGCTGCAGGTAGGAGTCCTCTCAAATGCAGAAGTAATTTTATTCTGTCTTCATCCCTATGTGGGCAATCCCTACTAAGTATTACCTGTTGGAAGTCTGGAATTGGATGGGTTTCTTCTTTAGCATGAAATATCAATTTTATGCCATTTGGATGTATCTGATATTGGATCTTTTGCATATTGTAACTTATGCTGTTAATGAACCTGATTATGTAATGTCCCTTGTCTTTCATGGTAATTTGTGCAGGCAGGTCCATGTCTACACTGACATTTCATAAGAAATCGGTCAGAGCTTTGGCATTGCATCCTTTTGAGTACGTATCTTGACATTCCCTGTGACATAAGTCACTGATCTTCATTATCATTGAAACAAAAGGACTGGTATTGGGACTGAGTGGAGGATATTTCCCAATTATGTTCACATTATTGTGACATGGTTTTCACTTCTCAGTGTTTGTTGTGCATCAGGCATACTTTCACATCGGCTTCAGCAGATAATATCAAGAAGTTCAGATTGCCCAGGGGTGACTTCCTTCATAACATGCTGTAAGTAACCTGTTCTTCTATTTTGCTTCCAGAGCAAATAATTTGCATGTCATTTCTCATACTTTGCCTTTGCAATTGAAGTGATAGTAACTAACTTTTCTGGTGAAACTCTTACTAACACTGCACAACTGTATTCACAACAGAAATATTGTAGTGGTTGTGGACACTAAGCTATGGGATAGTGCCACCATTTTTGCATTGCTCACTCTATTGTTGTACTAATGTGACAGATTTGGTTTGGGGATTGCTAATGTGTGTTGTGTATTTCTGTAGTTCACAGCAACGGACAATTGTGAACTGCATGTCTATAAATGAAGATAATGTCCTTGTTTCAGCAGGTTTGTCTTGAGAACTCTATACTTTCTGTAGCTTTCATTGTGCAACATCTTAGAATTTTCTTCTATGACCAATCAGTTCCATGCCCAATATAAATTATTGCTTCCACTTTCACCCTGCTCATGTAGTCCACATTTTTAAAGTCTTAATTCAATCTATGCTGACAGGTGACAATGGAAGTCTCTGGTTCTGGGACTACAAAAGTGGCCACAACTACCAGCAAGCACAGACAATTGTCCAGCCTGGTATGGTTTGTTTTGTTTTCCTATTTGAGTAAAGATTGTCACAAATCACAGATAGTACAGACTTTAAAGCCTAGTTTTTGTTGGATGTGCAAGGTTGTTTCAATTAACAGACCCCAAAATTTGAAGCAGCTCTTACATAAGATAATGCAATATCTTTTTGTCCACTTTTATGTGTTTGGGGGTGATGATTTGGCTTATAAGCTGCTTGGTGTTGTTTCTTTCAAGAGGTTGCCAGCGGCACTTGTCCTTTCCTGGCTCATGCTATATGCTGAACCTGGAGGAAGGAATTGTCTGGCCATATGTGCTATGACATTCAGCATGGATGCTATTGACCTGATCTTTCATGTCTGTTGGATTTTGCAGGATCTCTGGATAGTGAGGCAGGTATATATGCCCTTTCCTATGACATAACAGGTAGCCGCCTTATCACATGTGAGGCAGACAAGACTATAAAGTTCTGGAAGGAGGATGAGAAAGCAACACCTGAGACACACCCTATCCACTTCAAACCTCCAAAAGACATGCGTCGTTTTTGACCAAGTAACAAAACCTGTATCACTGGAGTATTTAGAAGGTAAAGCAAGCAAGGTTTTGAACCTTGTGAGTACCTACCACAGAACTTACAAGGTCTATTGAAACATCATATGGAGCTCGCTGTTGGTGTTGAAGTTACACAGGTTACAACCTTCTCAGACATTTTGGGTTCTTTTGTGCTTTATAGGCATGGTTGTCAACTGGCTTGACTCATGAACCAATTTGCTCATCACACTGGAGGCTACTAGTTTTTTAAGAACTTTTTGATCTCAAGGCTCTGCCTTATCCTGTGGATTTCTATTCAACTATATGGATTGGAGTAGAGACAGTTGTTCTAACTGATGAAAATGAAAGTTAGCTCAATTTCAAAATTTAGGGTGCAGAGTTTCAGACATCTTGTCTACACTTAGTCTAGTGAGTTTCAGATACTGTCTGTTGTCTGGAAAGCCCTCCAAAAACAATTGTTACTGTAAGAGCCTGCCATGCTGCTTCCTTGATCATAGCTATCAGTGCTCCCTCAGGTCTGAGGGTCAAGCTTCACTCAAGGTAAGTCCCTCATTGTTGGGCCTTCCTGAAATGTGGGTACACTTATGGCCCTTTCTTCAAGTAGTGGACCCTCATTTTGGGAAGGCCCCACTCCTCGGACTTTAGCTACCACTTGTACAGTTATTCCCTATGGAATTGGGGGAACCAAGTACAGTGACATCTTGTTTCATCACTGACTAGGTTTGTGTTGTACTTAGAGGTGTTGTACTTGAGGTGTGTAGTAATCCAAGTCTAACTAGACCTGTGAGCAGTGGCTTTGGGTTGACTGTTGAAATGTGAAAATATACACCTCCAACCACTGCTTCAGCCTTAAGTAATAAACTAGATGGAAACTGGGTGGAACTTTGGAAGAAGAGTTTGGAGTGAGTTTACACTGCCAAACTAACAAAATAGGACAAAATAGGAGAGAATGTGCTGATGAAAAGGCATGACACAGCAGCATTGAGGTACAGGGTGCTATCCTCTTCTTTAGAAGTTGTAAGGCATCAACTGGCTGTAGCCCCAATCCCAAGTGCAAGACATTGTGACCATACATGCTGACACATAGCATTAGTAAGTTCAAACTTCAAAGAGGCAAGGTGTTCAGTTGGTTCGGTTGTGTGTGAATCAGGTCTCCTCAATGGTATGTCAGGGCACAATAACATAGTGGTTCACAACTGGTTTATTGACTGTGTCTTGTTCATGACATATTGAGGCATTTGGTTTGTTGAGTTCAGCAACTTGTTTCAGTGCCACTGTACTCGTGTCCTATATCATGAATTCCCTTAGCAACCCATGAGGACTGACTGAAAGACCATTGCAAGCTGTTTAAGAGTAAATTGAGTCAAAGACAAGATCAAGATCAAGATCGGATTGTGGATGTAGTTTCTGTTCTAAAACAAAACTGCAATGTCCACACCACCCTTTCTATAATTGAACAATATGCAAGGTTATTCCAAGGAATGCAGGCACCTACACAAAAGATCAGATTAAACAAAGCATGAGATATAAGTATCAAAGCTTCTGTAATTAAAGTCAAATCAAAGCAGAAGTGGCAATCCAAACACTCTACTCAAGTAATCAGATATTAGATCACCATACATGACATGAAATTTCTGAAGAACTGTAAGTAAATCTCCTGGAAATGAACGTGGGATAAATGACATTATCCACATTTTACTGAGTCACAACCATAATGACTCTTAAACTGAACCTGCACTGTTTTATGGATGAGATCATGCTCTCATTCAGTAGAATACTAATTGCCATTGTACATTGGCATTGAACTCTCTCATTCTACTCCAATTTGTAGAGGATGAAAAAGCTTCCAAGAATCTGAATGTTAAACTAAATACATGCACTAGGGTCTAGCCATGTTCAGGAGGCACAAACTCTGATATGTCCTAAAGGGGCTTCATGATGATGATGTTGACCTTGTTCCTTACCTAATCAGTTACATCTTCTAGAACTTTGCACACTTGGACAGATACACCTGCATCTAAAAGAATCACAATCCAGGCATGCTGCTGGTCAGAGAGCCGATCTCGAGGACCCTTCACTTCTACTAGTTTTGCCTCACCTTGTAATTGCGCTGTCTTTGCTTTCATGACCTGAAACCTTTCTAAAACTTGCCCATTTTCCTTTCTGACACCCCCCTCAAAAGGATTGGAAATCTCACTGGAGAATGAAACCATCTCATTCTCTTCCCCCATCCTGCCTTGGTGAGAGCCACATCCAGGACAACTTGACTTGTTGCTTGTTGACAGTGCTTGTGGACTGCAACAAAAATGCACAATTGATGAAAATGAACTCATTTTCTTCAATACGACTTTGCTCTTTAAACAAGAAAATGCAAGATCAGGAAAATTAATCTAGGTTTTGAAGGCTCACAGATTGTGAGGACCACACTTACTAATAAGTCCGCCAGAGAAGGAGGTCTGGCATCCCTGCAGTCCATCCACCATGCTGCACAGCCAACAGCCTGCAGATAGCAGACAGACCTGGCCCCCTGATGCATGCCACGATAGTTTGAAGTACCTCAAGTGAGTATTTATCCCAGTTCACCCCACGACAAAGAGTACCACAAAAGTTGGACCATGACTGTGCTAGAATCTCTGATGCCTTCCCCTTGCAGATGTCCTGAAGACGTGCTTCAATCATGGGCTGTCGAGCAGCATAGAAGGCATCTGTATCCAAGTCCAGTGGTGCAGTCTGACCATTTCAATCTTTGTTAATCATCACGTCCTTCCAAATCAAGTAGTACACGAGATGATAAACATGCACTATTAGAACCAAAAGTACAGCCAACATGAAAAAATCTTGGCAGATATGCAATGGGGAATGACTTGAGCTTCACTGTGGCAAACAAGAGGAAATGATTTCATCCCTATCACAAAATTCTATACCTGGAAAGGAGTCTGGAAGACATCAGCTACATCTGTAAATAGGATGTCCCACATGAGGAGACCAAAGAGGGTCATCCAAACACCCCCTTCAGAATGCATGCCTTGCCACCTGCCTCCCTCCTCACTCGCGTAGTACTGCAGGGCTAGTTCCTCCACACCACATTGCTGGCCATCATAGCCATAAAACCGGCTCTTCAATCCTGCTGTGCAATTCAAGGGTCGGCCCCTGATTTGTATCTGCCAGCCACAGGGAGCACAGGTCACTCTCAACCAAATCAAATTTTACATGTAGGTCCCCAGGGAGCAGCTTAGACATTAAGGAATATGCACCTCTTCCCACTTTCTCTCCAGAGACTCTGCATATGATGGTCTTCGCCACCGTCGAGGTGGCTTACTTAGACGGATGACACGACGCTGTAGGGCTAACCGATCCCCACCCCTGATACAAGAGTCATTGACACCAGCTTCTGCCACTTGGAGGCTTTCCTCCTTCCGGCCTAGGTGATCCAGATCAGTTGAGAGGCGTACAGTCCAGTAGCCTCGCCTTCCTGATTTATAACGTATACATAGCAGTTCCTTTAAAAGCTCCACTGCCTCAGTGTACCTGATAGTCAGAAAGATCATTACAACTGCTACTTTGCTCATTATAAAAGATAACAGCGGTCTCAACAAAGACAAAGGATCATCTTTCTTGACTGAACCATGGAGATAGGCCACTCTGTTGCAAACAAATTCAAAATAAGTAACTTAAGGACCATGTCTTAACATATATCTCTTTTAGACACCAACGAGTTAATGGAGAACCTACAATGGTAACAGTTTAGGAGGTGAACTGTGAACTCCCTTCACATAGTCAGCTAATCACAATTTGGTTTAATCAAGGGATAACAACTGAATGTTCTATTTCCCCAGGATCTTATGTGTCAATGCAAATTTGTGCCTGGTAAGAACATCCCCTACTTGTGTTCCCGCTCAAGGATTGAAACACCCAAGGTGCAAACTGTTGAGTAGACTTGAGCAGCTGAAAAGTGGTACAGAAATGAAGGTGCAGTGCCATTGTGTGATGAATTCCTAGCCTGATCCATCTGCAAGTGAATCCTTGCCCTCTCCAGGAACCCCATGGCCTTTGTTAGATCATTAATCTCAAGTGCCATGTCCATTGCTTGAGCAACTCCTAGTGCCTGATCAATAGAAAATGCACCAGCCAAGAAACAGACAGCTTTGAGATTGCAGAGACAACTCCGCAATAACAGTTTGAAGGGAAGTACTGTGTTCATTCCAGACAATCCAAAATAAACATGACAAGAATGAGTGCAGGCATAACCTTGTGAGTGTCATTCAGAAGGTACCACGCCATCACCTTCTTCATGAATGGCAGTGACTAGCTGTACTGACTCATCAGTTCTGACAGTGGGTATAGATATAGATATATATTTCTTTCAGCCAAAAAGTAGGTAATCATCTCCTCAAAAACTTTGGCAAACAATAACACAAATTGCATCCTGAGTTTCTGTCACATTTCTAGAATCAATGGAACTAGCACTCAAGAGGCATAACTAATACAAAAGTGAGGAGTGTCTTCATTCAAGCAGCAACATGCTTGTGAGGGTTTAGGGTTTGAGGGCCAGCCAAGAGACTAGAAACAGGGCATCTACTTATGTCCACAGCAAGCCCAGAGGACATATAGGGTCAAAAGTGAAGAAAGCAAGAGCACTAGCTCTAGTAATGAAGGATGACAAATAGACTTGTGTTCAATTGAGAGTTGACAGGTGCCATAAATGATAGAAAAGCAACTCAAGTGAGGGCCATCTGTATGACCTCTTCATAAGCAAGCAGATCTTCCCGTGTGGCAAAGACAGGTCTTGATCGCCTGCACTCATACTTGGGATATTTGACCATGCCCATGTCCACCAATAAAAATGCTGACAATTCCTGCTCTCCATTCAAGAAAAACAGTCTCTGCAATGCAGAAAGACACCACTTGAGAAACACAACACCCTCAGAAATGTGAGGAGTAATGATGTTTGCTATCAAGATTTCATCTCAGTCAGGTGACCTACTTGCAATCGCCAGAACAAGAAGGCAGCGTAGTCAGACACACATATACAGGTCCCCACTATCTCTGAGAGCATGTCCAGTATTGCAAGACCGCTGCAAACACATGGTTATGATCAGGCATCAGTGCATACTGCATTATAGTAGGAAAGTTCTGGAGGAAAACATGACTGAAAATTCAGCACTAGAGAAAAACACATTTAATATGTTGTTCCACCTGCAACCCCCATCAGCTAAGGCCTGGCCTTTCTGAAGAACAGCTGAGATCACCCAGTCAACAAGCTCCTCCCTCCGTGCAACTGCTGCTTCACTCTTTTTCTGTAAAAAGCAGACAGTAATGTCTCAGCAAATCCAGGCTGATCCTTTTCCAACAGATGCAAAAACCACTTGAACTTCCCACACCAAGAGGTCCAGAGAATAATCAGCAGTCCAACTTCAGATCACCTTCACTTTTGCAGAGCTGACAAGTTGACGCAACTCAAACACATTGACAACCTCCATTATTTCCCGTAATAGTTTTTCAGGAACTCCTGCTGTCAGCTCTGTCAAAGTCATGTACCTAGCAGCTGGATCAACACATGCTCCTCAGAGGTGGCTTTCACATTCCTCTATGGTATCTCTTGATCTATTGAATGGGCTGCCTAGGCTTATTGCCAAAAGCAATAAGCTATTCTTTTGTCTTCATCTATTCCTCTACCCACCCACCTTCTCTAATGTGGCATCTAATTTGTACAGGTCTATTTGTAGAGACCAGTCTATCAACATCACAAAAAATGGTGTTTGCAGCATATTCCTAGTCAAGATATAAGAGAATCAAACAATTGCACTCACCACACAACTCTTTAGATGCAGACTTTACATTGAAAACATCTCGATAGTTGATACTTGAGGTTCGGAACCAAGGCCCTGACAACCCCCACAGCAACACAAGTTTGTCTGATTTGAAGGGTTACAACAGTCAGAGCTAACTAACCTCAGAAATAATCAAAAGAGTGGAGTTTAATGCCTCAATCAACATTCAAACAACAGAGTCAGAACACACTGTCTTGAGACTGATAACAACATCACTGTGAACAGAAGTAACTGGATTACCTTTACGCTGGTACAAATGAATGAACAAACACTGTGCATCATCAGAGAGGTCTTTGAAGGAGCCTGTATCCACACTCACCCATTAACCATAAGAAATGAACTATATAAAGTCTAGACTTTTCACAGTAGAAATGACAGCTGGAAGTACATTGCACCTTAGCAAAGACACTATAACTAATTTGGGCAGATATGCATACTTAAAAATGCTTGCTCATCATCACTGAACAAGTGACTGTCACGGTCCAACACAGTTTGTAGCAAGCAGAGAAAATTTGTCTGATACTTGTGCAAATTTGATTGAGATATGGATGGGACAAGACTGGCTTCCACAGCTTGATGCCAATCCTTTGCAAGCAAATTGTCATACATGGGCTCAAAATTTTTCCTCCTGCAGTCCAGTTTCACTGGCACTGCTTCAAACATAGACTCTGGAACAGATATCACGGAGCCCTACATAGAGAGAGATAAAACAAATGAGTTGATCTAGTAGCCCTTTATGTTTTCCAGATTTAGTTTTAGTGCATCCTCTCTACAATAACCACCTCTCTAGCATTCAGAGAAAAGCCATGTTGCAACTCAGATATCTCTCACCTTGATTTGGACTAAGCTTTTGTCAAGAAGGACTGATAGATGGTGGGCTACCCGCCGGGGAAGATGCCCTAGCATCAAGTCCATGTTGAATGAAATAACCTGATGCAGTACAAACATGTTTACACATCCATCTCCAATCACACCAACCACCCTCATTCTTCAAAGTGTTCACAAGTTGTGATCAAAATGTTTGGGTGTTTGCTGCAAGCAGTCCATCAACAAGAGTACAAACTTACTACTACACTGCACACAGCAGATTCCATGTCCAGCAGGAATACCTTGATTGCACTTGCGTCCTTTGGATTCTCTGGGTCTCTTAGAAGAGCAACCTCCATGCCCTCACATACAGTTTCCTGGTTGTACTTGCGCCCAACAATGAGGGTCTGCATCACACCCACTAGATGTTTGTCTTCTTCAATTCTTTGTGGTCCATCAAATTCACGCTCTGGATATTCCACATCTGCTGCTGGAACTTTAACCTTTATCCTATCCTCTGATACAGCAATGTGAGCCCCACTTGCAGGCATGGAGCTGACTGTCATAAAATGACAATTATGAGTGCAGACCATCTCTGGTGCCTCTTGAGTTTCCACACCCCAAATGCCCAGATGTGCTGAGCATTCAACCTCCAAATTAGGTTTTCCTGTTGTGGTAGGCAGAATGCCTGGTCCTACACTTTCTCCCTGTCCTCTGCTGATAACACATTCCAAAGGGAGTGCCTCCTTGTATCCATTCCTGTGAAAAGAAATTGTTCCCACATCCCCATCTGCCATTGTAAAAGCCTCTCCCTTGTTGCTTCTTTTTCCGAGATGTGGCACCAAGAATCCATTGCAACTTGTTGTGCTTGTGCAAGGAGCATCCTCCTGTGCCCTTCCTGACATGGAACCCTTCACCCATTCTGACCCTCCAGAGGGCACAGCAGATTCTAAACACTCCTCCACAACCCAAGGGATTTCGACCTCACAAGAGCTAGAAGGCAATGGATCTGATCTGATTTTATATGCTGATGTCATTTTCTCTGTATCATTTTGCTTCTTTCCTTTCTTTGACACATCTGATCCAGATGTCTCTTTGATTCGATCCAGGGAACTGAACAATGTAAGTTGGGCGCTCTTGCGTTTCGTCCCCCACAGAAGGCACATATCTGTCACAGTTCAAACACATGTAATCAAGGTGAGCCAGAGCTCACTGAACCTTGGCATATTGCACAAATCACTGAAAATATAGATTCTTTGAAGGTGAGCAGAGGGTGCAAGGGAGGGAAAGAATGATCAGAGAGGCTTAGAATGAATGCAAAGCAAGCTAAGTCCAAGAGGGAAATCAGTCAACTCACCAATATGGTTGTTGATAGCTGAATCTGTGCCTTGAATGCTCTTCCTGCAGATAGGGCACTTCACCCAATCCCAAGCACCTGCTTCTTCATCTGCCCTATCAGTTTTGGTGTAACTAACCTTGACTTCTGCACAGCTGCTTGTCTTCACAATGTCCGTGGATACACACACCAACTCATGCTCTTGAACAGCTACTGCCCCCTGCATCAACCCACAAAGCCTTGGTATAAGACCCTTGCCACACCACTCACCACACAACTAAAATGTGCTGCATACTGTGGTGGACCAAAAACTGGTTCTCTGAAATTGCTGCTTCCCAGATGGTTGTGTAAAAGTACTTCCTACAATATGTGCTTTTCTCATCACTCTTTTAACTGCAAATAATTGCTCCTATCCACACATTTCCTAATGCCTGTGTTCCCCTAATTATCTCATGGTAATCTGGTGGTTAAACAACTACCTATAGTCATTTAGCATATACCAGAAACCATAACTTCATCTCTATGTTTGCACCAATGAGTCTCAATTGAATGTCTGAAAAACTCATTTTATCCAATGACCACCTTATGCACAGAACAGGTTCTTAAGTTGTGGCAGCTATATTCTCCTACTACTTAGTCAACATGAGGCAATCCTAAGTTGTTGCTAGCAAAAGGTGAATCAGAAGTGAATTTTACAGGTGACAGGGAGAGTGTTGAAGGATGGAGCTTCCGTCGCTTGCCCACCAAACGAAGGAGAGTCTCATGCCCCCTCAACATGGTTTACTCTCCTTCACCTTCTCCACTCCACATACATAAAAATGCTGTTTGTTCTTAGCAAACATGTACCACACTGACATGGCACAAAGGTCCCAATTGATCTTAATCTGCTTCCTGCATATGCTACAAGCGGAGAGTCTCAAATTCCCATGGTCAAGAGAATCAATAAAATAGGAATCACTGCAGGTAACAAACACCACTCAATACACACCATTCAGCAGCCATGGTTTCCATGGCACACTGCAAACATAAGAAGAAAATTGAGGAACTTTTGGGAAGAACAGTAAACCCTAAATTCTTCCAACTTTGTCAACACTAAAACCTCAAGTAGCCCCGAAACTCGAACATTCAGTGAGCTCCAGCATCAAGGTTTGAGTGATCACCTTCCAAAGACCATACAAGAGAAAGACTTAGGTCACCCCTCGCATCTTATTCTCAATACGGCAGAGACAGTGACAAACGGAAACAAGGAGGAAGGAGAGAGAAGAGTTACATTGGCAAGGGATGCGTACCTCCCAAATCTAAAGGTGGGTTCTTCAAGCAAGAGACTCGCTGCTTGTGCGATAAAGATCCGCTATCTCCCGCGGCCCAATCTGACAACTTCCAGACTTGTCGTTGCTCACCACCATCTCCAAAATCCTACAAACACTCACTTGTCGATTCCAATTGTTGCCCTCATGAGCTGCTTTTTTCCTTACTGTTTCCAATTAGTTCCACATCCTTTAATACTCGATGCTGCGTCACCCAACTCCGAAATTGCAGCTCCAAGGGTGAATGTGACACTCAGTCATGGAGCTTTTTCCACCCTATGAGTGAAGGCAACATTCAGTTCTTCTGGACCCCCAGACCGAGGCATCAATCTTCTGCTTCTTCTTCTTCTTCTTCATAATGCGTCATCCTGGTTAGCTACCATCCACGACTCCATTTGCATTACCGCAGTACACGGATCGAAAATCTCAACGAATGCTGTACCAAATTTGCAGCTGTTTTCATTGGCTGCTCAACACCTGATTTTTTTTCCCGAAGGCTGGAAAACTCTCTGCATTCATGAAATAACACCTAATTACTGATTTTTTCGTTGAACGATCGAAAGGGAGAGGGAATGCCTCGATGTGGTAGTAGGAGCGACGTAGGCGCCAAGCCTTCACAAGGGCGGGACCAAATTAGGGTTGCGCGCTTCTATGTGCCATGTACGTATGTATATGATACCGATATGAAGGTTTAGGGTTAAAGATACCTCCGTCTGAGAGCATGCTCTAAATGCCCTTGCAACCCTAAAACCTTGTAGCTTTTCTTCCCTTTTTTCGGCCATCATTGAATTTGAAAAAAAATGAATGTAGCTCTTCTTCTATGCTTTTGGCCATTACCAAATCCAAGGAAGTGCTTGCAACTTTCTTTTCTTCTTCTTGCCATCGTTGAATCCTAGCCTTTTCACTAGAAGCATCACATTTTGGCCATGGCTGATTGAGAAAAAAACACCTAGAACCTTTATGCGAGGTTTTTAATTTATTGTTGAATCCCACCAAAAAAAAAAGAAAGACACAAGCACCCTTGAATACTAGCAATAACCAAAGCTCACCCAAAAAAAAAAACAAAAACCATAAGAAAAAAATTGAAACATATAGAAACACAATAATTTTGAAAAAAATCACAAACACACTGTAATTGAAGCAATGTGCAATTTTATTTGATTCAATGTTTATTTCAGGCCCACAATTGTTCCACCAAATTCATTTTCAAATTATAATCAACTTGGGAATTCCTTAATTCTTGTGTGCCTTTCATGTATGCTTGAAAGGTTAGATGTTTTCTCAAGATTGTTACATTTGTTCCATTCAACAATGGAGCTAAATTTTGATTTTGATCATTTCAATAATCATGTTATGAATAAACATCCAACAATCATGAAATTAGAAATTACATCCATTTGCCGCAAAACTTACATGGGTTTTGAATCAAATCAAATCTAGATTTCAATATCCCAAAACATTTTTTTAATACACTTTTTCTTGCACATTTTTGTATTTTTGCGAAGTGTTGGCTCTTCTCATCTTTAGGTTCAAGTATGGTTTGCATAAAACAAGGCCATGGAGGATAGACACCATCCACTAAAAGATAATATCAAAGGTAGGACTTATCATTCATTTTGAACTTCAAATCATTATCAACCCCCTTTATCATGTTTGTAACAATTAATGATTGATTTAACACATTAATGTCATTGTTTCCATTTGGAACCCCAAAATCTACATGCCATATCCAAAAACATTGGTTCGCAATTACTTCTAGAATTATGAACTTCTTTCCATCTTTGTTTTGAAATTGCCTTTGCCATCCAATTAAACAATTCTTCTATCTATAATGCATGCAATCAAGGTTTGTAGACATGCTTGATAAGCCTTTATTTGCATTGATCTTCAGTTGGTTTTCTATGTTTGCTTTTGTGGGTGTATTCATTAATGTGTGGCTCATCTTAAAGTCCACACAAAGTTCAATTCTATAACGTCAATTTGGTAATATAATCTAATATCATTAGTAAGTAAAAAAAATCCATGTATCAAAAATAATAAAGTCCATATCAATAGGAACACAAGTAGAGATTTTAAAAATATACATTTGTGAATTTTTTAAAATCAAGAAAAAACAACAATTTTAATTTTTTTTGAAATTATGGTTCAATTCTAGTCATTCAAAAATATCTAATTAACATTTGATTATGATTTTGAAAAAAAGATTTCACATAATGTTTTAATATTTCATGTGTTACATGAAATATTGAATCATTATAGATAATGCAGAATGAAATTCAATATGAACCTCTCAATATTTTACTATTCTAATTAGGCTTCTAGTTCATATTTTTTAATTTCAAAGTTCATTGTTAAAAAGTGGGTGTATTTTTGTCATATATATATATATGATTTTTTTCTCGTAATCAAATTGTTAATTCAAGACCAAGTCCCCATTGGTAAAATGAAAATTATGTGTTTTGTTAATAGACATTGAAACAATATGGGTATTGTAAAAACCAAAATCATGTCACAAAAGCAAGCTATTCATTCATGCATTTACTTTTGTGATTCTTGAAGGTACCTTGGTTGAAGACTTGCAACTACATCATGCATAGTGAATTTCATCCATTCCATTAGTGTATTTTTAGCAAGTTGGTAATATTCATCTATTACATCAGTTGTTCTTTTGTGTGCAAACATGCAAAGTGCAACTATGCATTTTTGAATCAAAGACAACCCAAACTTCCATATGAAACCTCATTTTTGTAAAAAAAAATTGATAATCACAAACATCTTGTAATATTTTTGTAAAAAGTTTATGGTTCATCTTATATCAACATTTAAAAAGTTTTTCATCATACATTAGTGAAGGAGCAAAATAGTTTAAAACCATGCACTCATGCCCAAGCTTCCTCTTTTGGCAAAATCTAAATGCACCCCACCCTATTGCCACCATGCTTGTGCCTTCTGAATTCCAAAGTTTGAGACGATTTCTTTAAAGTTCCATGTAAAAACACTCCTCCTCCTCATCATCATCAAGGTTCTTTTGAAGTTGCATAAACAACCTCTCTTTCCATTTGTTAACCTTTTTTTTCCTCCTTGAACATAAAAAAAAATGCATGAAAAAAAACATGACAAAAAACTTTTAAAGTTTCATGGTGATGGCAAATTTTGGAGAATGTAAAAAAACTTGGTGATTATGCTTTGTACAACTATAAAGCCGATTACCACATAATTGCTAATGATTATTTTACTCAAATGCCACTTCTCATGGTTGGTTTGACATGGTTCAACATTTTTACGTTGTTGTGTGTTTGTAAGGTGATTAGTGCAAATGCTTTAAATAAAATAATTCTAAATGAAATGAATGAAATGGATTATGGAATGGAATGAAATGGTTTTTTAAGTTGAAAAAGGTTGCAAGTATGAAGGATATGAAGATGATGGAAAGCGTCAACTAACATGGACTTGTGCATTATTTAAGATGGATGGTGTATGGACAATAAACAAATTTTCATGTATCATTTCCCATAGTTAACAATCATAAAATTTAACTATGTACATTAACCATCCACATCTATCTACCCACTTTTACCCACCAAGTGTTTTATTTACTTAACTAGCTACATAATACCCAGTTACATAGGTAGCTACCTAGGTAGGGGAAGGGGGGGGGGGTCAATATACAAAATAAGTTATTTTAATAGATTTGGATATTATTTTGGAAGGCTTTTTTTTAATCCTTGGTCCTTTTGATGCATTTAAATTCATAAGAAAATGGGTGCAAAGTGACACACCTTTAGGTTTGTCAAGTGATATTAGGCATAAAAGACTCCATTAATTCCTATAATTTTGCACTTATTGAAATTGGAAATAATAAATTTTCATCATAAAACACATTACATAAATTCATTACATAAAGTAATATAATTATATGTATTAATATTTAATGTTGGAAAATACAATATTCATATGAATGTTTTTGGTGATCCATGATTTTTCCAATGGTATGTACTTTATAGACATTTTTAGCATTGTTAAAACTATTTTATCAAATCATATTTAATATTCATTTGTGAAATATAATGCTAAGAGGTTTGCCTTGGGATTGGCATAGTTGAAATTCATAATTAATAATACATTTTAGTTGCATAAAAACTAATAACTTAACAACATAATATTTTTATGCATAAGAATAATGAATGAATTGAAAATGCAAAAAAATATGGATCTTAAATTTGAATATTTATTAATTACACGTGCAATCAATTTTTTAATAATTTCACACAATCATTAATAATAAAAATTTGATGGTCTTAATCAGTAAAAAAATTATTTAAAATAAAGTAAAATGAACAACAAAAGTTCAAATGTTTTCATTCCATGTTGAATTAAATGATTTTGTTAAATTTGAAATTTTCATTTTAAAACTGAAAAATGGAAAAAAATGTTGTACATATCATGTGTTTTAATTGTTTTGAAAGAAACCAAAAAACTTTAAATTAAAAAGAACATACATTTTTTAATGGGTGTAAGCATTCAATCATGAATCAAATCCACCCTTTCAAACCATTATTGTTTTTCAACAATATTCTTCACATCTTTAAAAAAAAATCTTTGCAAAAATATTTTAAAATATTTAAAGTGTTTTTATAATATTATGTTAAATTTGATATTAAAAAATTACTAATTTTTTTAGGTAGGCATTAAAATTTGCCAAAACTAGTAAGGTATGGTTCTTTTTACATTATAAAAAAATGGTTACAATTGTTTTAAAAGTCCTTTAGGCACTTTTATTGTTTAATTTCAAAATTTTACATTATGTATATCAATATATTGAAAATAACATTCAAGAGTCCAAAAGTGACGTGTAGTTCATTAATTTAAATTGCTTTGGGACTTTAAAAGTGAAATAGGTTCACCCTTAATTACTTTGTTTAAAGTTATGTTTTTATGGGCCTTAAGGTCATTATGTAATTATCATGTTTCATTATTAGTTGACATAATTCATTAATAATTGAAATAATTCAATATAGTAAATATGTTTCTTTTAATGTTGTTGTTTTAAATATTTTAAGGTATTGTATTTTAAGCTACAATTTTAAACTATTTTATCTTAAATTATTTTAAAATATTATATTTTATGTTATTTTAAAATATTTTACTGTATGATATTCTTGGCTATTTCACCTTACCCCATTGTACTATAGACTATTATTAGTTATGCCACTTTAAGCTATTGTACTTTTGGTTATTCTTAATTATTGTAACCTATTCCAATTTAGGTTATTTTCAATAGTAAAGGGTTATTACACTCTAGGCTATTTATAGGCTATTTATAAGCTATTTTTAGTTATTTAAAATTAATGCATTATAAATTACTTTAGGTTATTTTATCGTAAACTATTTTATGTTATTTACACCAGGTTTTTTTGGTTATTCTAAATGATTTCACCTTTCAATATTCTAAGTTATTCCACCTTTAAGTTATTTTTAATTATTATATTTTAAAGCTATTTTTTGTTATTTAAAATTATTCCACCTTAAAGTTATTATGTATTATTCTTGGTGATTCTAAGTTATTTCATCTTAATGTATTTTATATTATTTTACCTTTAACTAATATACTTTAAATTTTATAATTTGGACCAATTTACCTTAAATTTTGAACCTATGTAAAATAACCTAGAATAATTTGGAATAATTTAGAAAAATTTAAGGTGGAATAGTCTAAAATAACCAAAAAAACCTAAAGTGAAAAACAAATAATTGTTCATAATATCCTAAAATAACATAAGGTGTAATAACCTAGAAGAAACAAAGGTAAAATAATTTAAAATATGATAAGGTGAAATAATTGGGAATAAATAAAAATGACTGAAGGTGAAATAATTGAGAAGAAATAAATATCATAAGGTCAAATAGTTGAAAATAGAATAGGGTGGAATAATTAAAAATAATCGAAAATAGTTGAAAATGGAATAATTTAAAATAGCCAATAATAGCTTTAAGTTGAATAGACTAAAATAATGTAAGGTGAAATAATTTATAATAAGCAAGATAACCAAAGGAAAATTAACCTAAAATAATTTAAAATAAAATAATAAATAATAATCCAAGGCGATAATTAAAATAACAAAAAATAACCTCAAGTCTAATAGCTTAAGGAATCTATGGTGATATAGTTTGGAATAACCCAAAATAAAGTAAACAAAAATGTAGAATAACTCAAAATAACATATGATTCAATAATGTAAATTAAAAAAAAAAACTTACATGAAAATAACCTAAAATTGCATAAAATAATTAAAGGTGCAATAGCTTTAAATAATTAAAGGTGGATTGGTTGAAATTAAAGCATTGTAAATTAGTTTCAAATGGCCTCTAGGTGGGGACACTCAATGTAAAGGTTGGGATTTATGTGTGTTAAACAACCATTTTTAAGGGGTTATTAGATAATTGTCCAACTTATTTTTTATCACCTTATTATTATCTAATTTTAAAATATATATGCATATTAAAGCCACCTTATATTAATTATAATCTATTATTTCAGATTATTACATAGCTTATATTATAATTAAATTTATTATTGTGAATAAAATATACCCTGTTTTTAAACTAATTAACTTATATTTTTTACCCAATAACCAATATATTGCATCTTATATTTTTCCTCACGTATTTTTCACTTATTTATTTATTAATTTCCCCCTTAGGAATGGCTTGGGGTGTGTAGTTTAAAATAGTTGAAAATGGTTTCACACTTGTGCCTTAAGTTGGTGTGCTAAAGGTTTAAGGTATAGGTCTTTAGGTCCCTAAATTAAGTTTTTAGATCCCTAACCTAGTTTAGTTATGAATTAGGAGGCTAGCCTAGTGAATTAATCATTAGTGAATTCACGTGTCCAAAACAATTGGACTTTGTTCATTATAAGGTGGCTAATTTCACCATGGTAAATGTTTTCAAGTTCATTCAAAATCAAGTGAAACACAAAGTGAACTTGGACACATATTGGTACACAGTGATTGTATAAAAACAATTTCATTTTTTACATTTTTTAAAAATGTTAAATATACAATATTAAACAATGATGTCAATTAACTTTGATTTAAAAAAAATCATTTACAAGGAATTGTTTGATTTTATTCATTAAAAATCCATTTCGCATTCAAAATTCCAAACTTTCACATAGAGTTTTTGGTCAAGCACATGTTTACATGTATTTGTAAAATGGTTTACCAATAGGGACTAAACATGGAAAAATAAACCAAAAATGTATCCATTGACACTGTAATATTTTATTTTTGATATAAATGTAGGAAGGTAAATTCAAAACCTTTTCAAGTATTATTATGAAACCATCATGCACTTTGTTAAATTTATAAAAAGTTGCATACCAAGTTCCAAAAATTTTAATTAAAAAAAGGTAATAAATAGGTTTTAAACTAATTAAGTAAAATGTGATATATATATTATTTGGCAAAATATTGTTTTTAAAGTGCAAAAGTTTATAGTGATTATTACATTTTAATGTGCCATCAATCTAATTAAAGTCATACTTTCATCTATTTGAAACCAATTCATAACATTTATTCGCACCTACTAGCATTTTCCAAAATCCATTTAAATGCATATTAAGAACATAAAACATAATATTATTATATTAAAGTAAAAAAAATCCTCATATTGATCATTAAACTAAAAACTATTTATAAGTTAAATTTCTATGTTAAGGTTTACTTTATGATTAGTTTCACTAAAAAAAAAGGATCACAAATTTTTGGGGTGTTTAAGAACCAACCTTTGTAGCATTCAATGGTTTGTTTTTTTGAGTTTTTGACCCCTTCTATTTTGGGGGGACATAATTATCTCAATTCCATTCCATTTTTGACGATTTTTAGTGTGCCATATTTGCCAATAAAAAGGGTTCAAATTTTTTTTGGACACCAAAAATAACAAAGCCCTCCCCTTGGATCTTGCTTGCCTTGAGCATTTAAGTGTTCAATCACCAACTAGTTTACTTTATGTTGTTGCAACTCAAATTACAACTAAAAAATAACCAAAGGATTTAACCCATATGCCTTGTTTTTGAATCCCGTGTAACAAACTATATAAAGAACGTGTCCTTTCTTATGTTTTCACACTAAAACATAAATGCACATGCCATTTTGGGATGAGCTCAAAAAAGCTTAGCCCTAAAGGCAAAATAAAAAACAAAAAATATATATTTACAAAACTATTCTTTGATTCATCTAGTCTTGTATTTTCCTACCTATTTGCCTATCTACATAAGTAAGTAGGTCCTATTATTTTACTTACCTAATAGGTAGGTAACTAAGTAGGTAGGTGTGTAGTGTAGGTACGTTGATTTTAGGACTGACCAACCTACCTAGGTATGGTTATTTATCAATGTACCTAACTATTAAAATGCATTATTTATTTATTTTATTTTTCAAATTTTAATTAATTTGCCATGTGGCAATTTTTGATTAGGCCATGTGTCATAATATTGGACCATCAATAATCATAATAGATGATGGAGATCAATATTTCAAAAAAGAATTAAATTAAAAAATCTTCATAGTGCCACGTGTCAAATTTTAATGGATGGATGAAAATTACTAATGTCAGCATGACGTTATGGCTATAGTTGTAGTGGAATTACATAATAGTTGAAAATGAGTGGTTTCAATATAGTTACAATTGAGCTATAATGAGTTACATCGTAGTTGTAGCTTTGTAACTCATGTGATTTGTCTAATAACACTCACGACATAGAAATATGATGAGTTGCAAGTGGTCATTGCAATTCAAAAATTGAATTGCAAGGCCAATTACAAAACACCTATTTTTTTCATAATGTTTTGAAACATGGGGGTTGGGTGAAAACACCTATCTATGAAAGAAGGTAGTTTGTTTTGTTTTGTACTAATAAGATCCACCAAACTAGGATGCTTGAGATCCTATTCCTGGTTTCTTTGGAAAGCTTTCAACGAGGAGGGGTGCATGGGCTTGGTATATGATGTTTGGACTTGCAGTGCAAAACTTCTTGAATATTAAATGATTTTTTCACTGAAAATTAAATTAAATCGTAATTGAAAATTTCTGAGGAATTAGAATGTTCCTTTGGTGTTGTTGGAAAGATCTTGATGAGTATTTAATGTAAGTTATTTGGTGAGATTTTGGATGCAAAATGTGGGAGATATTGAATTAAAAATGATTTCTACCATTGAAAATTCAAATAAATTCCAAAAAACTAGGTTTTGGAAGGAAAAATCACTTGAAAGCCTAGTAACACCTGAATGTCTACCATTCAATTCAAGTAGAAGAAATTGTGATGTGCCTTTGGTGTTGTTGGAAAGATTTTGACAATTCAAATTTAATTGAATTTATGTTGTGATATTTGGACTTAGGATGTGGGATGATGTTGATAGGTTGAGTTCATATTATTTTGTAATGGGTTTACACTTGCAAGTCTATTATTCAATTCAAGTAAATGCTTTCCTTTCATATTTGATTTTTAAAATGGGATATAGGTATACCTTGCAAAATAATGTCATATGTTGTGTTCACCCTACAATATAACGACTTCACATTTGGGCCAATGCCACATGCCACATTAGTGTTAATATGTACCAACTTAGGGTGTATGTATTTTAAGATGGCTTATGTTTTGAAAAAACAAATGTCCACAAAAGTTCATTTTATAATGTTATATTTTTTAATTTTCTCTAGTATCATGGGTTCAATGACAATAAAGTTCATGTATTAAAAGCAATAATGTCCATATTAATAGGAACCCACCTACATATTCCAAATATATACACCTCTAGGGGAAAAATTGAAAATTGAAAAATAAAAACTATTTTAGGGACTTATGAAAATATGGTTCAATTTTGACCATTCAAACATCCATAATTAAAATTTGACTATGAATTTCGAGGGAAGATTTTCACATAATAAAATATTATTTGATGTTACACCATATATTGAGTCATTATAAATAATTTGGAATGAAATTCGATATGAACCTTTTTATTTTTTACCATTCCAATCTATCAATTAGTCCATATTTTTATATTTCAAAAGTCCATTGTGAAAATTAAGTGGATGGACTTTTATTGAAATATAACTACATGTCATGTATTTTCATAATCAAGTTTTTGATGTATAATCAATTTTAAATTTTAAATTTGATAAGTTTTATTATTCATTATAGGGGTGCAAATGGGATATCATGAACTACATTCACCCCTTTGGGTGATTGTTTATTGGGTGTTTATTGTAGAATATTCTTGAAATATTTCGAACAAAAGTCTTTAAATAAATCTTGAAAATCTTGAAACATCTTCAAAATTTTGATCACATTATTATGTTATGGTTTGTAACATAAAAAATTTGCTGAAAGTATGCCATTTTCAAAAAACTTCAAGTGCATTTATTGTTTATAAAAATGCTAGTTACAATGTTTCCAAAGTGATTTTGGGTATTTTTCATTCATTGGATTGATTTCAAACTTTTAAAATATATATACCAATACATTAAATATAACATTATTTAAAAAGCAATTCCATTTGGAGTTCTCTATTTTTTCTAAAATGTTAAATACACAAAACCATGCACTAGTTACAATTACTTGTGTATGTGTAGTGTGACTGCACCTACAAACATTCAAAGAAAAGGCATTTTACAAAAAAAGGCACTATGATTCAAAAAGTGAGCCATTTTAGTGTGCATTCATTTCAAAATGATTGTAACCATTTCTTAATTTTTCATATGTTAAAGTGATTATTTACATTAGTGTTAAAGTTTTTGGATTCTATTATATATAACAACATTTATAATATATCATGAGGACATGTAAATAAATTTAAAATCAATTTAGTGAATAAAAAAATCAAAATCAATTTTAAAAAATTTGTAAACAATGTTCTTAAGCAATAAAATAAAATGATTTAAAAAGATGTGAAAATGAATTTTTTTTAAAGTTTTAAATATAAACCTCTAAATAATATTATAAAAAGAATTTGAAGATTTTTTCTAAATTATTCCAAAAATATTTTGGATTAATTAATCACATAAAAGGGCACCATTGGCTATTAACTTGTTTTCACCTAATTGTCATGTGCTCATTTTTTATCAAGTATTAAAAATAAAAATAAGGTATCAAAATTTGATGCAAACAAAAAATTAGAAAATTATAGGGTGGGGTAAAACAAGTTCCCTGACTTAGTATCCTTAAACAATATTAATTTGTCTAATGTAGGTAGAGTAGAATTTTGACATTTATTGTCTTCCCCATGGGTGTGTTCCTTAAGGGAATGTTTTTCCTTGTAAAACATAAACATGTTCCCATGTTGTGATGTGTAGTGTCGTGACGTTCGGTGTCGTAAGGGTGTAAATCCATAGTAAATTCTATTGAACAAAAAGATTAAAACCAATCAAAGGTAGAAACTAATCAACTAAAAAGAAATGCACGCACATTTATATACAATGCATAAAAGGAGGCTGAGATGATATTCTCATGAATCCCCCCTCAGACTTGAGCTAGGAAAAACATGGCATGGTCTGAGTAGAAATCAAGGTGTTGTAGGAGAACATGATGAACAGTACCAAATGCTAGCGGGAACTTGATTGAGCTCTGGTTTAAGGCAGAATAAATGGTATCCACCATTATAATTATCACAAAGCAGCATTTGATCAGCATTGTTTGTCGTCTGACATACCTAACTTGGATAGTCAAGTGGAGGAATCCAAGTCGACATGATGATGGTAGGATCCAAGTTCAATAGGTGGTAGGGCGCATAGTTTTTGGAGTGATCTCGAATTGTGCATCCGTTAGTTCTTTATAACTCCAACACACCTAAAGCCCTGATTGTTTTAATCCTCAAGACAGTGCAACTAGAAAAAGTGTCTAGAGTATCATTAGGTTGCTATTGGAGATACACAAAGTCACCAACATCAAATTGTCTCACCTTATGTTTGTAACTGCCACCTCGTGTGTGCATACCGTAAGGTGTCTCGATGCTGTGCAATGGACAAGTTCTTCATGGCCATGGGCATAACCCTTTTATATAGAGCAACCCTCTTTGTGATGACCCTAGCCCAAGTGGCTGGGGAGTCCAAGTCCACAACCTGGTCCATTTGAGCAGTAATGGAAGAGGGTGGAATGGGATGTCTCCCAAAAAGTAGAAAGTAAGGAGCAAAATGAGACAAAGAGGCGTGTTTGGACATGTAACCCATGGCGATGTAAGGTAGGGCCATGTCCCAATCCTTTTTGTTCCTAGTGAGGCAAATCTTCCAAAGTCCTTTCTTACATGTCTAAACCATCCTCTCTACAAGGCCATTAGCTTGGGGGTGATCCCTTGAAGTCCGACGTTGGTCAATGAGAGCATGATCAAGTAAGTTTTGGAATTTTCCTCTGAATTGTGATCCTTGATAAGTAAGGCATTCATCATAAGCCCCAAACCTACTTAGGACTTGTTGTAACAAAGCCTGGCTGGTGCTGTATGATGATTTGTTCGGTAGCACAACAAGCTCGATCCACTTTGAAAAATGTTCAATCATAATCATGATGTAGACATTACCCTTGGAGGTTTATGGTAATTTTCTAGCTAAATCACATGATCAATAATAGAACATGCCTTGAATAGGGAGTGGAGAAAGCGTGAATTGTCGAGAGGAGAAGGAAGTTTTCATTCTATCACATTATTCACACCTAGCAATGACGTCTCGGACTTGAGCATACATACTTCTCAATAGTAATGAGGAATGAGAAGGTTATAAATACGCTTAATTCCAAAATGTCCAAGCTTTGAGTGTACCTTCTAAATAAGACCAGGCTGTTCATGTGGTGGAAAAACCATTTTGTCGCCTTGTAGTAAGCATCGGATGAGGTGATTGTCCCTCCATGAATAATGTTTGGACCGATGTTATATGCGATCCCATGGATTTGATGTAATATGGGGAGGGTATTCCCCGTGCTGAAGAAACTTTAGAGTGTCCAAGTCCTCCCATATATCCACAATGGGATGCTCAACTAGGTTACATTGCAGTAGTGCAAGATAACTAGATGCATAGGATACATGTACTGTTGGAATTTGGTCGAAGTTTTGCCTAGCTTCTGAGAAATCTTCAGAGGTAGCGAGGGGTTTTTGTGACATGGTATCCATGTTTCGATGTGTAATACCAGGTCGGTGAATAACTTTGAACTCATATTGCTGAAGTATAAACACCCAATGAGTTAACTTATCAGTAAGCTTATTGTTGGTCATCAACCATTTAATAGGTTGGTGGTCGTATATAAAGTGAACTTGGTGCCATAAAGATAGGGCCTGAAATGTATGATGGCCCATATAATAATAAGACACTCCCCTTCATATGAAAAGTAGTTGCTTTTAGCCTTGTTGTTGCTTAGGGATGCATAGGCGATAACATATTCCTTGCCTTCTTCATTAAGTTGGCCAAGAATAACACCAATATCAAGAGCACTCTAGTAAGTGTGTAGAATGAAGACCTTGCTGAAATCAGGTCTTTTCAGAGTGGGGAATTCTGAAAGCTTTTCCTTGAGTGTGTTAAAAGCTTCTTGAGTGTCTTCATTCCATGTCCAAGCAACATCCTTCTTTAACAATGCATAGAGAGGATGAGCAATAGTTCTGAAGTCTTAGACATAAATCTTGTAGTAATTACATAGTTCGATGAAGCTCCTTAAAATGTGAACATTAATAGGATTGGGCATTTCCAAAATGGCTACTACTTTGGCCCAATGAACCATAATACCATTTGGCAAAATTTTGTGTCCAAGGTAGATTACTAAGGTGACAACAAACTCATATTTTTTAAGATGGATCTTCATATTAACTTTGTGGAGCCTTTTGAATAACTCCTCAAGATGAGCCAAGTGCTACAAGAGACCCTTGTTATGCACTAGGACGTCATCTATGTAGCACTTTAGGAAATCCGCCCCTTCAAGAACTTGGTCCATGATTTGTTGAAAGAAGACAAGTGCATTCCTCAATCCAAAAGCCATCACAAGCCATTCCCACAACTTGTTGCTTCTGTGGAATGTTGTTTTCTTGCGATCCTTCGCAACGAACACAATATGGTTGAAGCCTTGCTTCAAATCCATAATTGTGAAGATGTTTGAATCTCCAATGTTATCAAACAGTTATTTAGGGATGGGCATGGGGTACCTGTCCTGAAGTGTAACCATGTTCAAAGGCCTATAATCTTCGCACATTCTTTTCTCAGTCCATAATCCAATTGAATTTTTTTTTTGCTAGCACAACTGTAACGGTTGTGAAATCAGAACTTGATGGCAGAATGAGACTAGCTTCATGAAGCTTTTTGCATTTATCATCTACTAGTTTCCACTCATGCTTGCTCAACCTATGCTTCCTTCGTAGATGGATGTTTCATCTGTAAGGTCTATAAAGAATTACATGGTCTTACATTTACGTAAGTTTTTCATTGAGAATGCAAACACATTCTCATACATAATTAGTAAGTTTGTGACCTAGTTTCTTTCTTTCTCAGTGAACTGGTTCCCCATAACAAAAGGGTAGTTGGAAACACATGGAATGGAGTTAGAAAGTGTGTTTGAAGAATTTAGTGTATTGGGTTCTCCACTATCCAACTGCATAGATTCATAAAAGGTTGTAATTGTTTATCTAGAGGTTGATGTACCTCTAGGTGTATTAGAAATAACTTGAGTCAGATTACATGGTACCTCCTCCCCCCTAACACTAATAGTGAAGTGTAGAGTGTTGAAGATAGGCAAGTGTACATGGTTGGGGTGCCATGTAGTCGCATCACCAGAACTGCAAGCTAATTGAATCAGTGCTGGTGTTGTGTACATTTAAAAGAGTACACAAGTTACCAAGAACAATGTAAGGGAGTTCAGGTCCATGCTTTTCCCTAGTAGAATGTTACGTTCCAATCTAGTCACCTTGGTGTGATTAGTAGTGCTAGTTTAGAACCCCATAACCCTTTTTCTTTCTTTTGGGCTTGGTTCATCCCAAGTGGCTGAAGCATGACGATACAAGGTGTGTGCTCTTGGGAAGGAAACAAAGGTGGGCCAAGCACCTCTTGGTTTTCCTATTGTGTTTGCAGGAAACCAAGAAGGTTTCTCTTGCCTTGTAATTGGTTGGCAAAAATTCAAATCATCCAATATGTGAGAAACCTGCCAGTTGGGGTTTCTGATGGTGTATTTCAAAGCCAATTACAGAACTGATAGTGGTGCAAGGTTGGTCCACCAGTTGCGTAGCTGGTGCGCATAAGAACCGCATTGTGCCGCATCGAGTAGGAATGACTTTCTAAGGTAATGTTTGATTAGTGTGTAGTGCTCCTAGACTTTTTCCTTTTGGTGAAACTAAGAAGGGGTGTTCTCAATTACATACCCAAGCGTAGGAGAAATGGATTGAGCCCAAGTGATCAATCATACCATGTCCGTGAAGAGACCGGATCTTGTGTCATTCAAGCTTGGTCCAAATCAAGCCATTGAAAATCCTTGACACTCCTAACTTAAAATGATGGGGTCCACGGGGCCAAATAATTCCATATGCTTCCTCTGAATTAGTTGTAAGTTAGAGGGCAAGAAAGTGAAATTGGCCTTCCATGTGGTGGTTGCAAACTATTGTGGAAATTTGGTTGTGAGTTCCATCATTCTCGATGCCGCCAGTTTCTTTATAATAGGATCAATGTTTTCGTAGAAATACTTTCGAATTACCATCCCTAACTATAGTAGGGCTTCGAGACTTGTACCAATACCACCAAGGAATTTTAGTAATGTAATCCCCTCTTTAGGCGGTGTCCAAGTGATTAGTTGATGAAATACTGGCTTAATTAGTTCGCCATGGCTCTCCATGTTTTCAAAAAGACAAAGCTTTGACCAAGGGTTCGTGGGCTGCTTTGAACCTCTATAAAACCTCTGGTCCGTGTTGAATGTCAATAGTAACCACCCTCAAGCTTTTAGTAGCTTGGGCGTAAGTTGTTTCTTCTTCATTTCCTTTTATCCACTCGTGGCTAACTTGTTAGATGTAAGAAATAGTGTGTGCTTCCTTGAGCATAAAATGGTGAACCATAAGATTATGGTTCCCATGTAAATCAAAGGGTATGTATCCCAAGTGGTGTCCATTAGTCTCCCAATCCACTCAGTAGTACGCATGCTCGAATTAGTTGTCAATTGTGAAACTTAGTGGAAACAAGGCCTCTTGCCTATGAGCATATCGTAACTGGTGGCATTGGTGACTAAACATCTGACCTGTAGGTAAAGCTCTCGATCTGTACCTTCATTGAAATTAAATGCAATCAAATTCGAACTCTCCCTAGGTACCTCTTTTACACTCCACTAGTGATGCGAATTTGCCACATAGATTTCTGTAGTTTGGAATCAAACATGCCCATCTTCTTCGCAAATTGAACTACTAGAATCATTAGTTGGGCACTTATATTAAGAAGTACCACTTTGGGTGTATGTCCTCCCACCTGGATTGTTGATTTAGTATTGTCAACAATGGCAACTTCGATGGCGATGGAAGTTCTTTCACTAGGCACCACCTTCGGAAATGAGTGAGAGACTTTGTGGAAAGAATGGCTATCCACAACCCCTTTGTTGAGTAGCAAATCCACAAGTGAGGTGTTCTTAGCTCCCTTCTGATATGTGAATGTAGAATCAAAGGTAGGAGAGCCCATTAGTTTAGCCATGCTAGAACTATTGATCAGATTACGAACGCCATTTACAACACATGAGCTAATCGAGTGTCTCTCCAAGGTGTTAGATGGAACCCTTGTAACATGTGGATCAAGGATTGGTAGAGGACCTGATGTAGTGTTCAAGGTATCCTTTAGTACTGCAATTATGTCCTTGGTGTTTAGCTTCAAATCTTGAAAACTAAACAATGGTGTACTCACAAGCTTTTGCGCCACTTCACGCATTTGAAGTTGGCACTCTATAAGCTGATCAGTGGAAAATTATGTGTTTTCCTGATGTACATGTACTCTTGGGACATGAGAATTTGATGTCCTAGTAGCTTGTGGTGTAGTTGTTTCCTCCCCCCTCGCCAAGAAGGTGCGTTCTTTTTCCATGTTGAGAGGATGAAAATATTGTGGCATGATTATTCGAGCTCCTCTAGCCCTGGTAATAGGACTTGAACTAGATGCGAATCCATCAGTCTGAATTACCTATCAAATGACAGAAACTTTGGGCGCCACACTAACCTCTTGTGTCGCAAAGTAGGAAGGGTAAAAAGAAGTGGCAAATTCTGGTGTGAGATTATAATTGTGTGCATTGGAAAAACATACTCCCTAACCATGGCATCGTGTGAGAGGCCATAAAACAACCTAGGAGGTCCTTTTCATGATCTTGAACCCTGTATAGGTTGGGCATGACTAGCTAGTTGGGAATACTTGTTTTTTTAGATTAGCAAGTTGGGCCTTCAATGATTCGAGTTCATTTTATAGAGTTTGAACTTGAGCGACACAGGCTTGAAGCGCCTCCCTCTTATTAGCATTATGTTCCTTCTTCTTAGCATTCTTACTAAAATTACGCTTGGTGACGAAAGCCTAAGTGCCTTAGGTTTTGGTTGAAGGGCAACGGAAGATGCTGGCAAATTTTGTTGTGGTAATCGGAGTTACTTCCATTTCAGGAACTTGGCAAAACAAAGAGCTTCTTGATGTCCCTCTTTCTCACAATAATCACAAAAGAGATCCTTGGAAGGAATGTTACATTCATTAGCTTTGTGGGCAGGATTGCCATAGTAGTTGGAAGAAGGTAGGATGGGTGCAACCAAATGCACCACTTTAGTCCTTGAAGAAGAATGTGATGATCTGGTTGGCGCAGCTAGTGGAAGTTGAGGCCTTGAACGTGATGGAGGCCTGATAGTACTGGCCTCATAGTGTGCATGAACAAATTCCAACTTTAAAAAAATGGTGTACACATTTTGTAAAGTGTATAAGTTTTCAAATTTTGTAAAAACCCGTTGCAAAACCTACACATGGAGTGTCGGAGTACTTTCCAACAAACAAAGATATCGATGGGCACCTTCCAAGTTTGTGATGTTGTTAGTATCCTTTTTGAGCTTGAGAAGCCTCCTGTAGAACATCTTGAAGGTTTCATCCTTTTGCCAAAAGAAGGTGGTGAGCTGAAGAATTTTTTTAAAACTCTTAACCGGAAATTCTAGCTCAAGAATTCGAAAGAATTCCCCCATTAAATCAGCAAAAGCTGGTGCATCAATGGTGGGAAGAATGTTTGTGGTAGTAGTAATGAATTGTTGAGGAAAAAGGTTTACTGAAATAGGTATCGAATTTAGATTATTGGGCATAGTCCCATGACGTGCAATGGTAGTTTGCACTGTAACTTGAGACGCGACGGCGATGATTGTGGCATAAGCTAAATTGGGGATTTGGGTGATGCTCAAAATCCTCGGAGAATGTTACTCTGGACATCCAATGCCTCATAGTGCACATAACATGTCAGTTTTTGAATGCGAATGCTTCGGTGTAATTAACACCATACTTGAGTTCTAATTCACAAACCACAGTTGAGAAAGTTGCCTTGAATTCCTTCAAAAAAATGGTACCTGGCCTTTCGTTGAACTTTTCAATTCTCCCAGAGGAACTTTTGACCTCCATGGTGTATATGGGTGTAGAGGTAATGGCTTGCAATGGAATATATGGTGATGGTGTGAAAGTTGGTGTGGCAATAGGCGTACCCCACTAATTAACCTCTCCAAATGGACTTTGATGAACCGTTGATGTAATGTAACCTGAACTTGATTTCCTGGTAGGAGTTGTACTAAATGATGGTGGTGCTATAGATGTTTGATGGTACCATTGTGAAGATTGGGAGATTAAAGAAATCGGCTCAAATGATTGTGTGTTACTTCATAGCTGATACCTTGGTTCTAGTTAAACAGTAATGTTCTCATCATCCGAGGACATGGTGTTGTCCCATGCCCCAAAATTCTGTAGTAATATAAAGCACTAACTACAAAGTTTTAACACAACATACAGTTTGAAAAATATGGTGCGTCGACGGGGATGAACGGCAATAGACAGATGTCGGTTGATAGAATTGTGAAGGATGTTAGATGAAAAGGCGAGAGACCTCGGATGGAATGACAATGGACATCGGATGAAATAATGACAAACGTTAGATGGAACGAGTGGACGAACAACGACTGCGATAGCGACAACCGGTGACTGCAATGGTGACAATGACGTTTGCAATGGTGAGGGCCGATGACTATGATGACAACGACCGATGACTTCATTAGCAACAACGCTAAAGAGCGATCTGCATCTGCGAACTTTGTAGTAATGGTGTGCAGAAGAGGAGATAATTTTATTTTTCTTTTATTACGTGTTTTTTTATTTAAATTTTCTTCTTTTTCCAAAGCTATTACACGAGCTACTCACTACATGACTGCAAGTTCAAAAACACATAAGAGTGCACAACCCAGATGCTAACCTCAAAACCCATGTACAAGGAAAGTAAGTGTATGTGGGGTTGCATCACCTGGTGCAGATCTTGTATTGCAATCAAACCTTATGTGTGTGTGTGTGCATGTTCCCAAGACCTAAAGCTAGCGATAAAACAAGCTTTGGAGCTGCTCACTCCTTCCTCCCTTCGAAGCTCTAGAATTTACAACTTTAGAGCTTGTAGCTTGTTTTCAATGTCCCTTCTCCCTCACTTGCGTTGATGTTAATTATGGTTATTGTTATTCCTATTGTAGCTGTAGTACAAGAGTAGAAAAAGAAGAAGAAATAGTAGCAATTCAAAAACACAAGAAACCAACAAGCAAAAGAAACCCAAAAAACTCAAAGCTAGGAATTTTTTTTCACTTTCAACATTAAGTGATAAAGAACAATTTTTTTAGAATTAAATTGAAAAGAAGGAAAGAAAACATAGTGTATGTAAACGGTGGCCATGCAACAGTCGTAGTGAGCATCTAGAAATCTAGTCTAACTATGGAGGAAATTTTTCCTAACAAAGGAATTCTTGAAAAAATCACAAGAGAAGGGAAGAGCTTGGCCTTTTATATAATTGTCAATGAAGCTGAAACCTTAAACAAGCCATAACCCTAAAATACCTAATAACGTATAATAACCTAAAAACGTACATTAACCCTAAGAGCATACATTAACACTAAAGGCATGATTGGCATGCCTGTAACCGATTGTCATGTATGAGGCCATGCATACATGCATGACACCCAAGAAATGCTTACGTTTTCATAGAATTTAATTGTGCTCCTTAAGGAAATGATTTTCGTTAAAACAAATGCGTTGAATTATTCCTTGAAAAAATGGTTGTGTTTCTAGGGAACATGACCTTGTGTTCCTTAAGAAAATGGAACCTCCTAAAGGAAATGCAACCATGTTTTCAAAGAAATGTTTGTTTTATTTGAAAACCATCATTATGATCCTTAAGGAAATGTGATCATGTTCCCAAGGAAATGGTTTTTTTTCATTAAAAAAAAAGTAACCTTTTCAAAGAAATGGTTATGTTCCGTAGGAGACAATGTTTCTTGCAATCCAACCATGTTCATAAGGAAATGGTTATCCCAAGGAATTACATAATTGTGTTCCCAAAAAGAATGGGATAAACAATTTAGAAATTTTAGGTTGTTACGATAAAAACCTAGAATTTCCAGGTTGTTGGGATTTTCAAGTAGTTGGAACTTGAACAACCTAGAAATTCTAGGTTGCATAGATTTTTATTTTGTTTGAACTTAGTTAAGCAAAATAAAAATCTATGGAACATGTAATCATAATCAAATGAACAAAAGATGAGGTCCAATCTTGGTGAAAATTGAAAGAAATTGTAAAATATATTTGATTAGTTTTCAACTTTAGAAATGTCCAAAAGTAACCATAAATTTTTAAAGCTCGTTTAAACAAGTATTGAAAATGAGTTGAATCAGAATTTGGGGTGAAAGCACATTAAGGTTTAATGACAACTTGGGCAATTTCATGACATGTGTGTAAAGTATACACCTCCAAAATGTGTTGCATTTAATTTTGAGTTTCATTTTTAGTGTTTAAGGTTTATATTTTGATTTTCACAAAGTGAATGTTATTTCATATTATTTTATTTGAGAAAAAGAGATTAAATTCAAGAAATAATGGATATATTTATGGTATACATGTAGTATAATAATATTCATTTTTTGTTTTAGACTACATTAGGTTTAGGACTGAATTAATCAAACAAAAATGTTTGAAATTGAATTAAAAAAATGGCCCACTTCACATTTTTATCATTTTCCATTTGAAAATGATTGTGTGTCAAAATTTTAATTTACCAAATACTTATGGTCATTGCCTTAAAACATCTACATTTGTGATATGATAATTATTAAAATTTTCATATGACTCAAACTTATTCCAATCATATGGAATCATAATCTTTAATAAATATAACAAATTTCATAAAGATTAAAAATCGATTCAATAATTTTTTGAATATATTTTCATTTTTTAATACATTGTGATGTACATTTATTTTGTGCAAATATATTTGAATATCACGTCATAGGAAATAAAAAATGATTTTTTACTTAGTATAATATGCAAAAACACTCTAAAAATCTCTCACAATAATGACATGGTCAAAATTCAAACATGGTATTTGTGAAAAAAATACAATGTGACAACAATCTTGGCCCCCCCACACTATGTTTTCACCCCTTGGTGGTCACCTGGTGGTTCACATTTTTTTAAATAAGTGAAAATGAATCGAATTAAAATTTAGTGGCCACAAGGTGGTTCATAATCTTTTTAAGAAATGACAATGAGTTGAATTAGAACCTATTGGTCACCTAACATAACCAATACAAAAATGAATTTTAAAAATAAAAAAATTGATATGGAACATTGAAAGGGATTAACAATAATAGGCCAAAAGTTAAAAATCCAAAAAAAAAATTCATATACACATCCCATTTATTTTTGTCATGTGTTTGTGTCATTTGTATAAAAAATAAATTGTGAACAAGTTTGCAAACTCTAAGGATTTCACTAATTGCTAACATATTTTAAAGATATTCATCATTGTCCATTAGTTAAATATGCAACTACATCAACACCCTTTTGAAATAAGAATTTAATTGGACAACATCATTTTTTACTTTTCAAAGTTGTAAACATCTTTGTGTAGTTTGCAAGCAATAAGCCAAATTGATTACAAACAAAACTTAATAATTGAATCCTATAAGTATACATAATTCAAGAAAGAACCATAAAAGCACATGAAATCAATTTCTTAAAAGTGATAAGGTTTATAGTTCATACCTAAATGAAGTGGAAAAATTATACCATCTCCATCATCAATATTCATATATTGCATGAACCCAGAATAATTTGGTGAAAATGAATTCAAACACAATTTAGAATATTTGATAATGATTTGATAATGGATGTTAATGATACTTGCCAGTGGTAATCTTACCAACATTGGCCACAAACAAGTTGCAAGGACTAGTCACTGGACCTTACCCTTTGGCAATTTATGTCCTTTAAAGGATTCAATGAATAAACCATTGCATTTGGATTTTGAAAGGCCTTGCTCAACTCATTGTCAATGAACAATGTTTGGCCTTCTTTCCCATAAAGCAATCATCAACAAGTAAAATACACATGTTTCAAATCCTTAAGGTAATAATATGTATTTGTGGTGAGTTGACTTGACATCATGGAACATTGTTCATGTTGCCAAATGAAAAGGAATTAATGAACAAATATTTGTGGTATCAACATAAGAAGAATTTCCATGACATCCTTCAACAACATATAAGACCAAATTGCAATATGAATATTTTTGAATGCTTGAAAAATAGTTGTGGCATTTTAACTCTTGCTTCCATTGTGTTGATGTCAATATTGTTTTTCTTCACATGATGATTCCCTTGTAAAGTAAAACTTTGTGGAAAATAACACATAACACCATTCATGTTGAAAATTAACAAGTTTTTGTGGTAAAAGTATGTGAATGAAAACACTTGGGTGGACGTGTAGTTGATGCAAATGAACATAAAAAAACAACCTACCAAAACTAAGAGATGGTGGCATAACACAACTTATAGATAATTCTATGATCTCATTAGAAATTACGGTCTAATCCAAAATGTTGTTAGATAATTTACAATATGTCTTGAACATCCATTAACTAAACAACTAGATTTAATCAGCTAGTGGATTCAAAACATAATAAAACATCACCTAATGGCCACCTAGTCAAGAGAATGATAAATCAAACATTTCAAAATGATGAAAGTCAACAATTGCAATGATATAGATTTTAAAAGCAAGTTTTAAAAAAATGACAACATGTAATAATAAAAGTTGAAAAGAGATTTCATCTTTTTTTCCATTTTCATTTTTTTATTTGTATAATATGATCCATCACACCTACTACTAGAACCTTCAAATAACATTTAATATTAAAAACCATTGCAGATAATACTTTTAAAACTACCAAAGGGATTGTCCAAATTTGGAATGATGAAAAGGTTTTAAATAAAGGAAAATAACCCATAACAAATAATTGTCATCCTTATTAGAATTGTGGAATGATTGTAAGGAAATGGCACTAAATGGCTCATTAAACATATTTTTGTAAGGAATATCATCCACAAGTAATGTATTGCCAACATGAGTGTCATGGTATTTAGAAAAGAAAACATTAATGTTTTTGTGAAAATTAGGCTTGTTTGGATTAATAAACAAGGAATGAACATTTTTCATGCAAGACTTTGACCTAGTATCTTATACAAATCAATAGTATTTTGGGTTTTTGTTCAATTTAATCCAAATAATTACTGATATTGTACTGGTTTTTGGGTTGCAAACCATATTTATAAAGTGAACTACATTATAGACCATTCAAGGAATTCCTTTAATTCAGGTCTCAAAACAAAGGGACAAAATGGAATGGGAAGTTTTCAATGTTGGGTCAAAAGCCCCTATTTGGAATTGTTTTGAAGCAAGTAGCCATGAGAATTACATTCAAGTCAAAAATAACATGGAAAAGACTCACCTTGGGTGAACTTGAAACCATCTCCTCCAAATGTAGCACATTTAAAGGATGAAAAACTAACAACTCCACATCTTTCCCAACCTTAAACTTCATAGGCGCACTCCTTGCTCTAGTCTTCTGTGTTGGTTGAAGTTGGATATTTGGAGATATGGTCCAATAACCTATGAAATGCTTGAAACTAGGGGGGCAATCTATCATGTGTATTGTTACATTTAGGAGATTGATATGTGTTCAACTTGTTGCCCCAGTTTAGTACTTATTACCAAACAAACAGTTCATCTTGTATTGCTGATCCAATAGCTCCCATTACTTGGATTTAGAACTTTTCATCTAGATGCATGCACTTCTATGGAACATGCCTATGCATCATATGCACACATAATAGTCCAAATGCCATTCACAGATTGGGTCAAGTTGGAGCCCAAATTTTGTGGCCTAGTCTCTTGAATCTTCCCTATCGCTAGAGCTAATAAACATCCTCTTTTTGTCAGGAAGAAAAAATTGGCAGTGAGAATACTAAGTTTACGTGAGAACCCTGCAAAACTTTAGGTCACATGAAGTGGCACAATCAGTGTAATGGAGGTGGCAGTCAAAGGAGTAATTAACCTTTGATAGTTGTTGGTGCTTGTGTGGTTGTAGGAAATGAAATGTCGAGCCTCACCCTAACTCAGTATCTCTGCACACAATGGGGGAAAGCGCACAAGGGATAGGTGTAAATAGTGTTGTAGTCCCAAGGTTTGGGGGACTAAACTCTTTTCTTAGGAAAAAAATAGCTCCTCATTCCAAACCTCCATACACTAATAATGTTTTTGTTCAATCCAACTGTGACCAAATAGCAAGTCACCTTAATAGTGTGAACACAACAAATTTTTAGGGTTTCATTTTTGTTTTATTATTTTCATTAGCCGTCACCTTTTTGCATGCTTGCGGCAGGAATATGTCCATCACTGCTGCAAGGAATGCATGGGTAGGCAACTCTGTTTGTTTGTGTGTTATGAAAAATAGGAATTGCGCCGAGCAATGGATGGTGAAGGGAGCGACTACATAGAAGAAAGGTTTGTGTAATTGACGGTGGAAGGTAAGATAAGCGGGCAAATGGATGAAGCAAGGAGCAGGTTTTTTCTGGTACTTTTTCTTGTTTAGACTACTGGGTTGGTCATTGAAGAATTCCACTGCACCAATGACTTAGCAGAGAAGGTAGTTAGAGGTAAGGATAGCTATGAGGGTTGATGCTTGAGGTATGATGAAGAAGGAAGAGGTCCGAGTTGTAGAACTGAGTGGCATATAGGAGTCAAGATGCATTTAGGAAGGGGAAACTTTATGTAGCAGCACCTTGAATCTATGCTGTAGAAGAGTTGCTAGAGTGGTTTCCAGAAACCTCAAAAGGGCTATCGTCAGATTGTGCAAAATGAGAAGAACAAGGTCAAGAGTGGGGAAAGTTTGAAGAGAAAATCCGTAGTATATTCCTGCATCAAATCTTCTTCTTGAGTGGTTCTAAGTGAACTTGGCGTTTGTTGTGCTAAATCACGTTTAGAATATTTGAAACCAAGAGTTTGCAAGCTGTAAGTTTTAGATGAGAGATTTGATGTTATGTTGCATTGTTACATTAAGTGGGAAAGTGTTTAGCAGCTCACATGGATTGAATGAACCTTAAGAGTTCTGACCTCAAAAGCCATACCTCGAATAGATTCTAATTTTTTTAGTGGTATGAATTGTTGCTGGGCAGCCAGTAATACATTGTCAATAAGGAAATGTGTAATGAAAATACACAAAGATGTACCAGAATTCCAAGGCTGTGTGGGCAGAAGTGGGTTTTGTCAAAATCAGTAAACATCAGTAGTAGATCTCCTTGCTTGTGGCATTCACAAATTAAATAATGGGATTAGTTGTAGGATTCCAGAGAATCAGTCTCTGTTAGATGCTTTTATATGCCATTGTGTTTGTTCTTTTCATCTTCTCTTTTCTTTTTGGTTACACAACGTTAACCCCTAAACGTCAGGACAGCGCACTGAAATACAGCCCATATTGGGACTGTCTGACCTTTAGGGGTTAGGGAAAGAGGTTGTTCTTCAAAGGCAATAACAGCTTGTACGGTTAGATGGGAGTTAGGGTGCTGGAAGGTGCACTCAGAGTATCTTGAACACGGGATCTTCCAAATTCCAGCCAAATCCCTTAAGATTGCCCAAGAGCTTCCCCAAGATATTGTTTTAAATGGTTGGGTGAATGCAGGAGTCAGGTCTATTTCTAAATGCAATATGTCCCTCAGAAGTCCCTCCCCTGTGGACAAAACAACAGGTACATGTGATCCAAACCACTTTTAATCACAAGAAGTTCCACAACAAGCAAGTCAAACAAAACATGACAAACAAGCCTAAAAAAAGAGAAGGTACATCACCTGTTTACATAAAGTACTCCTCAAATCAGGAGGAAAATTATCTGCTTGGGGAATCACCAGCTCCCTTTATTTACCATTTCGAAAAATAGATTAAAAGAAAGGGATTTTGACCTGGATTTGCGTCTGGCTACCACTACACTAAGATTTTGAGAGAGTATTTTGTATGGGAGAAGGCCTGAGGCCCTTCTGAGATTTGACATCATCTGTGCCCGAGGCCGAGGGAATAAGTCGAAAATCACTACAGGCCGTGTACTCAGGTCCTTTTCCTCCGTAAAGCAGAGATGGGAATTTTTAACTTTTTAGAAATAGTGACAGGCTGGCTGCTACCGTCCATGGCAGAAGATCCTGCTTGCTGAAAACAGGTTTCTTCAGGCAATTCCAAAACTGGCCTCCTCTTTTACTAAACTCACTGTGTATTAATAAATTAATTAACACTGTTTTGTGTGTTTAGGCCTTGAGATAGGTGTGCCGGCATGTGATTTTGGCAGCAGGTCACCCCTAAGACGACTTGTCAAAATCCCTAAAATGTACTCTCAGCTCAACACACAAATGTAGGTAGTGAGAAGTAAAAGTTTTAGGCATCTGATGAGACAGACAGTACAAACGAATACCAGTTTTGGTTGACTTATTCCAATCTCTTGTAGTGAGGATAGAGACGAAATTTCAGGAACCCATGTGCAGAGTCTGGTTTCTCTTCCACGCATGTTACATAATCTTGAGTGCTCACAGGCTCTAAGACAAAGTTCTGTTCCTCTAAATGACACCAAAGAGGTCGGAGTTACAGTCCTCATTACACTCTAGACCTTACCAGTAATTGAAGAATTGTCATTCATGGAGAACTTTATGCAGGATACTAGTCTTAACAACATATGTACTGTTGTTCTCTCTAATGCTTCTGGACGAGCTCTCTAATGGTTCTGGCGAACTCTTGGCATGACTGACTTCCACCCAGTGACATAATAAGTGTTCATCTGCCATGTTTCGGTTCAAATCCCTGGTTTTTTGTGGTCACCTGTTGCTTGCTACTGGTTTTACTCACACAGAGACTAGAGTTGAAACGAAATAGATCCCTTGTTACTTAATGAAGGGGCCACTCTGAAGTTGATGGAATAGCAATGTCACAGAAGTATTGATTGGTTACCCAGTCGAGACCAGTGTTGGCCCCTTGTACTTGTGAGCCCCAGTTATCAACATGCATAACTCCCCAGTTATCAACGATCTGTATCTCAAATTGGGGTGGGGTTTGGGGTGTTGGTGGGGCAGGCAACTTGCATTGCAATGGGCCTACTTCATTTGAAAACTGGGGTTTAATTCTCCCTGAGTTACTCCAATTTAAGAATGTGCTTTTAGGCTACTGGAAAAAAATTGTGATCATATCTTATATATAAATTCGCTTGTCTGTCTGTGACACGACAATTCTGCTGCAAAAGCATTCTATGGCAAAACGGGCCTCTGCATTTTCTATGGCAGAACCGGCCTCTGCATTTTCTATGGCAGAACCGGCCTCTGTATAATTTTGGAGCTGTGGGTCGTGGTGGCGGAGAGACACACGCCCGCCATTGATCACGTCGTCACCACCGTCTATTAGTCTGTCAGTCCGTCTGTCTTTATCTTACTTTAACTTACTTTAAGTTACCCTGGGGGGGAGAGGAATAAAGATGTGATAAAGTGAGTTAGGAGCATTGGATCGGGAATCGGATGGGTGGAATGATGTTTTTCAGGGGTAAGTATCGTGTTGGGGTAAAAGTGGTGAGTTGGGAAGTTACACATGGGGTGGGATGGACCATTGGGGGGGCGGAACCGGTGGGTGAGGAGGCGAGAGACCATTGGACAGAGAATAAACAATACTGCCGTGTGCTCGGTGCTGAGCCCATCCAACTCTAAAGGACGTTGCTTTGGGGGGGGGGCGGACGGGGAGGGGTCCGTTGGTGGAGACATATTTTTTCACATTGAGAAATGGGGCCCTCCGGCTACTCTGAGCGCCCTTCTTTTTCTTTTGGGGGTTTTCTTTCTCCGGCAAATATTTGTTTCAAGGAGTGATGAAAAAATTGGAGATAAGGCACACTAGCAAGGGAGGGTTTGGGTTTGTAAGGTCT
>Ga0116227_10001679_pt1 | contig 50032 bp, 37 predicted proteins | sample S1TSphgellanicum_FD_89693 | JGI IMG/M metagenome (GOLD analysis project Ga0116227, IMG submission 89693) | Host-associated microbial communities from peat moss isolated from Minnesota, USA - S1T2_Fb - Sphagnum magellanicum MG | ecosystem: Host-associated > Plants > Peat moss > Unclassified...
TTGTATAGTTATGTGTGTTTGTTTTTTTTTTTTCTTATTTTTTTTGGGGTTTTTTTTCTACTTTTTTTTTAAGGAGTTTTTTTTTTTTTTTTTTTGGGTTCAACTTGGTTGTCTAGATGAGAGACTAGTCTTGTGTGCTAAGATTGGGGTTTTTGTGTTTTGTTGTGTATTTTTTTCCTAGTTGTGGAGTGAAGGAGTGAGTGAGTGAGTGAGTGAGGGATTTGGTGCTTTTGCAAGAGCATTCTGAATTTGGAATTGGTACCGTGTCTTTAGATTTGGTGGCTTTGCAAGAGCATTCTGAATTTGGAAGGTGTACTCTGTGTTTTTATGGTTTTAGGGCTGAAGAAGAAGAAGAAGAAGAAAGAGTAGAATCTTGGGTCTGCTTTTGATTTTGAGATTTGGGCACTTGGTTGTTTTTTGAGTTTGCTTCGGAATTGCAACCAACGGTTTTTGTAATCTGCAAAATCCTTCTTAAAGTCCCTTTTTGTTGTGGAATTCTGCTGAAATGGGTCGTTGAGTTTTGGAGGATTTGGGTTTGGAAGTTGGGAGCTGAATCCACAAACAAACACACAGAGAAGCTTGAGAGAAGGTTGAAGAGGTGTGATTTTTCAACCGATGTCGTTGCAAGAAGTTCTTGACCTAATTTGAGATTTGGAGAGTTGCGGTGGGTTGTGGGAGTGATGGCGACAATTTCTTCCTCTGGAAGAAGTATTTTGAGACCTCCTCCTCTTCCTCCTCCACCTCTTCCTCCTCCTCCTCCTGGGCCAAACTTGGAAAAACCCTTCAGCTGGTCATTGAATGGAGTGACTCATCTTCACCACCACCCAAGTTTGAAGAAGGTTGGTGCAAGAAGGCGTGGGTTGTTGTCACGAACCAGCAGGCTCACGGTTTGTTCAATGGAGCGAGATGCTGCTGAATCTGCTGCTGAATTTCACCATGAATCTCCCCTGTTTCATGAGAAGCCAGCGCAGAGTTGGAGAAGCCAGAGCATCAAAAGGTTTGAGGACTTGCAAAGACTGGAGCTTGACAATACCACAAAGAAAGAGATTTCTGTCTTGAACAATTTGATGTGTGCTCCATCTGAGCAACAAAATCACACTGGTGGGTACGTAACCTGCAACCTGGAATTGGCCATTGAATCATTCGCTCTCTCTCTCTCTCTCTCTCGCTCTGATTGAGGTTATGCTTTTAAAATGAGCAAGAAAACTGAAACTCTTATGCACATCAACCCAAACCCTAAACACACACCTGATCTCAGGTCATGCTTTTAGAATGAGCAAGAAAACTGAAACTCTTATATACATTGGCACTAACCCTGAAACACACACACACACTTGAACATGGGTTTTATTTTGCTCTGACTTCATTCAGAGAGTCATGGGACCGTGTACCATGATGTTCCAATGCAAAAGAAACATCAAACTATGCATCTTCTTCCTGCTGGCAAATGAACTCTCAGGTCCATTTGGATCACATCCAGTTGTACTTGTAGCATTGTAACAACCATCACAAGATGTGGGATTGTGTGATCAGAGTACACAAAACTTAGTTGAGCTTGTGACTGACAGAAGAATTTGAAGTATAAATTACAACCTCAAATCTGTTCCACTCACAACTTCAGCTGTGAGTGATGGATGAGATGATGGGTTTCGTTAGCTTCTCTGTGAACCCTTCAAATCATTTGTGTTTAAGAAAGATAGGATCATCCACCCATGAACTATGTGCAAGCATTTAGTCCTGTAATGCAACAAATTTTTTTTGTGTACAGGAATGCGGCAAAGGCCCCAGAGAATCATTCTAGTGCGTCATGGCCAGAGTGAAGGTAACGTTGATGAGAGTGCATACACATGCATCCCTGACTCCAAGATCGCCCTCACAGAAGTTGGATGGAAGCAAGCAGTGCTGTGTGGCAAGAAAATTCGTAAGATCATTGAGAGTGATAATGTAGACGACTGGCAAGTCTACTTTTATGTCTCACCCTATAGGCGCACGTTGCAGACACTACGTGGCATGGGCATGGCCTTTGAACGAGAACGAATTGCAGGTGTGCGAGAAGAGCCTCGTCTGCGGGAGCAAGATTTTGGTGGGTTATTATTTTTCTGACCTTGTTCTGTGCTGCTGCTATCTTTTCTTTCATCATCATTCTTCTATGGCATTACCAATGCTGGAGGTTTATGGTGAGTGTACAGGAAACTTCCAAAACAGGGAGAGAATGCAGTTGCAGAAAGCTGCTCGTATTCGTTATGGTCGTTTCTTCTACCGCTTCCCAAATGGTGAATCGGCTGCAGATGTTTATGACCGCATAACAGGCAAGTTCTGGTTTCTGCTTTCCCACAATGGTGCGCTGTGGCAACACAGTTGATATGCTTTGGGGATTAGTGTACATGTAATAACTTATGGTACTTGATTTTTCTGATCTTTTTAGAGAGATTTCTGCTAACCTGTGAAGCGCCCCTAATAAAGAGTTTGGTAGCAGGATAAGCAGGAAAATTGTCATTTGACAATTGCACAATTTTGAATATATGCTGCAAGTATGTACAGCATTTCATAGGTGAGATCTGAAGGGTAAGTTAGGATTCTCTGCAGGATTCAGGGAAACACTTAGATCAGACATAGATGTGGGGCGGTTTCAGCGGCCAGAGGCACGCTCTAAGAGCATGAATCTCATTCTTGTGTCCCATGGGCTTACACTGCGTGTATTCCTGATGCGGTGGTACAAATGGACTGTTGAGCAATTTGAAGGCCTTTGGAATTTTGGCAACACAGGCATGCTTGTCATGCAGCTTGGCCCTGGTGGAAGGTGCATCCTGATGTACCAATCCCTCTGTCATCATAAGCTCTATTGGGGTTTTGGTCTGACATAGATTTGATGGCTGTCATGGGGTCTTTCTCTGTTGTGAAACAGCACTGACAGTGGCATTGAAATTGCACCTTCAGTCTTTCAGTAAATTTAGTTCCTGATAATTGGGAGCTCAGCCCAGAAGGTCAATTGCACTGGGAGGCCTGATAATATCTACGGGTGCCTTGGGGATGCAGGTATAGCCTGGCCATGCACCACACTCATGATGAACTACGATCCTTTGGCATGACCGATGACATGATTGCTGACCAAGAATGGTATAGAAATATTTTCCTTACTGTTCTTCTTCATTGTATAGGAGTCTCCATATTTGTAGGGCATCAACAGTGAAGAAAGGAAGCTGTATATTCTTGACCTTAACACCCATTCTCACAATTAGAGAAATGACCTTAATTATAGTGGCCTGCATCATCATTTGCAGGCAAAAGGGGGCACGGCCAGGGGATTTGAACCCAGACTGGGACACGTCAGGACCATCTTTTTTTACCCACTTTGATGCCATGGAGAGAGGCTTGAACTTGGAAGAGATTCCACCAGATATAGTTCGAGTTGAAACAGAGAGCATCGCTGGAAGAATAGAGCCTCCAGTGGCACAATCCAACTAAGTGCAAAGGATCGATCTGTGTTGTGAAATGGCCCATTGATTTTTTTGTGGAAACCTGACAGAGCAAAGAACTGCCTGTTGCTGGTGTATAAGGTTAGTTCCAATGCTTACAAGCCCATCTCTCCTGGAGTAATCTATCCTTACCTTGTAATGGAAAATTGAGCAGGAGCAGACTTTTGGATAGTCCATCTCATTTCACTGTTTCACTAAGTTGGTGAACATCAAATGACACACCATCTATCCCCAAAAAAACATTCTTCTCATGCATGGGGTTGAAATGAAAAGTGCTCTGTCGAAGACTCTGTGCTTTCAGAGTTTTGGGCACCTGCTCTGCATCTTCATGCACTATCACGTATATTTCAGTATGTTACATGTCATGCACCTTCTTTGATAGAATCCCTTCTTGTGGGTGCAATTTGAGTTCCATCATCCTATGCTCTGGTCATAAAGATCACATGCTATATAGAGTACTGGGGATTTTGTGTGGCCTCATTCTTCGAGTCAAATATTTGTCTTCTCCCTCATTGGATTTCTGTAAGTTCTCAGACGCTATTTCAAGTCTGAAGATGTGCAAGCAAGATGTCATAATGTCATGGTTTCAGTTTGTGCCAGCTTGAGTTTCATTTGTGTGTATTGCCATGGATTACCAGTGTATTCTAATTTCAACTCTCCCATTTTGGTTTTGGTGGGACAAGCAACCATTCTAATTTTGTCTATTTGCACAAGTTGTTGAACTTGAAACACTTAACCAATGTGCAAGAAGTGTAAGAGGTGAAATCAACAACACAAGACTTGTTATATAGGTAATGGAAGCTATGGCAACTCTAACCACACAATGATGAGGAAGATACAAGAAATGGAAAGAAGGATGGTAGAAGCTTACCTTCGCTATGATGTATGGCCTAGGCTAGGGCTCCATCACAAAATGTTTATTCTTATTCTACTTTCCTCTTTGCCAATAAAACAAATTTTGTTTAGGTTCTTGGAATGAAAGGAAATATGAATCACACAAGATACACAAAAAAAACCTTCATTAAATTTTTCTTTTGGTTCTTTTTCTTCTTCTTCATTTGTAATATGAACAAGTATCAATAGGACTAAAGACGAGAAAAGAGTCAAGACTAATGGATTTGTCTATCTTTTCTCCCAAATATGGATAAATGTTGAGCCATGACAATGTGCTTTCATTTTAAAAATAATCAAGCTCAATGTCTACGGTGTTAACTTACCTCCTTTATCATAGCAAATAAATTAGCTTCACTATGGTTTAATAAAATGGTGAAATGACATAACTTAAGTTAGATATGATGTATGATAACAACACAAGTTGCAGTTGTTTTTCTTCTACTTCTATCTTTGAACCCATAGCAAGAATGGTTACCAATTGGATGAAACCTAAAGAAAGTTACAACATGTTTACATTGGTTGTGGTGTGAGGAATAGGTTGAGCAATAGGTCACATGATTTGCATGGCATGAGCAAAATAAAATGATAGAAAGGCCAAAACATTATTTGCAAAAAAAACCCATGACCATGATTATAGGATGCTTGACATAATATATGTTGTTACAATGAAAAAACTTCTAAGTCGCATAATGCAATGGTGAGGAACATCTAAAGGTTGATGTTGCAAAACAAAGATAAAAAAGGATGAAGAAGAAAAATGTGATGGGACATTTGGAGAGAAAACAAAATTCTGACCCATAAACCTATAACCTTAAAAATTGATGTTTAACCCTCTGGAGCAAATTTTCTCCAATTTCTTTCAATTGTCAAAACCTTCGGTTAGGTCCAAAAGCAATTTTTCACAAAACATTAATTTGCTAGTGCAATTATAATGGCAATTCTTCCTTGAGTTAGAACCTCTGGTGCAACGTTTTCTATATTAGCAAAATTTAACCTAAAAGAAAAATTAAAGTGATTTTGGACGTTTTCAATTGTCAAAAGTGAGAAAAAAACATTTGTCAAATTTTTATAGTTGATTTTTAGTGTGTAGCCATGAAAAGGTTGATTAAAATTTTGTACTACATATCTGGGTTATAACCAGATTTGGCTAAATTTTCCTAGGGATGATCACCATTTGTGCCCCACACTTTGTATTTAATGGGTTGATGGATTTGAGGGTTGCCCTTTAGGAGTGCAGCGAAACCCTGCAATAAACGTACGATTTCCAAACCCACTATAGAAAGGAACTCCACAAAAGCTGCTAATTAAAACCCCCAAAAACTGACCTAGAGGCTAGACCTCTAGAATCTAGATCCTTGGGACCGTCCCTCTACAGTACACCAATGACTCACAATTGTCAGATATCTCCTACTACTTGGTGAGGTAACCAACTACCCATTATGGTCAATTCATTAGAGATATCGTGAGAGTCACCTAGTCTTTACCCTCTCTCAGTGGTATTTGCAAACTCAGCATTTAATTTACAAGGTTCAAGAGTAATAATAGCAGCTGTACAGGTGGGAGCAGTGAAAATATATGCAACATCAGTGGATGGAGGCGCTCAGGAAAAAGGAAAGACAAGATGAAACTCAATTTACTTTCCCCCCTCCCTCCCCCCCCCCTTAAATGCTAATGTACTTATTTGCAGGGTTTTTGAAAATCTCACCCAGTTTATGACCAAACTCAGGGTTCTGGTGCTGTCTTTTCCTTGCTTTACGGATATCTCTATTACATAGCTGTTTTTGATACTTGTTCTTTTATGGCTCTTTATCAGATGCCTAACAAAAGAACACCCTAAGATTAAATTCAACTGATTGAGCCATCAGACAATCCTTGAGCAATGATTTCTGTTCTGTTTTAGAAACTCATAACTAACTCTCCTCTGGCCATAATAAGACTTCAAAACTCTCAGATTCTCTAAAATCAAAATGCCAGAAGTCCACATTAGAAAGCTTCAAAAGCAAAAGCAAAAACAAAAACAAATAAGTCATATAGCTTGTTATTGGCCCTTTTTATCACTTAGAAAGCACTCAGATAAATTTCTGGGATGAATATCTGAGTGTATTTGGAGGGCACTTTAGATTTGTGAAAATCCCATCATCACTTGAAGGATACTACACCTGATCAAGAAAGAGTGAGAGGGACCTTACACCAACTTAAGATCTTCATCTCACATGCTTTACAATGGGTAATATGGTAAGGGAAGGATTGAAATGGGCAGGCTAAGAGAATGTAATTGTGGGCCACCACAAAAACAAGGGGTGTGTCACATTGTGGCCTTGCCATTTACATTAAAAAGTATCTGAGGCCGAAAGAAGAATTATGAAAACTCAAATACTTCACCATGCAAAAGTATACCCAATCTTCAAAAAAATCCTCTAAAAGAAACCAAAATCTTTCAAGATATTGTAACTCTACAACTAATCTCAAATTTCAAAACAAGCCAAAATATCATCTTTCGAAAAACCTCATATAAAAAATAGACCTATTACCTACCTAGTAGGGGCCAAAATTCCTTAAGCTACTATATATTCTATAATGAATCTAAACACAATATCCCTGACTTGGTAGGCAAGGCCAACAAAGGGGAGAAATTGGTACAAACAAGGAATGACAACCCTGCAGTGTGCACACAAGTAGAAAAAAAGAAAAGTAAAGTTAGGTTTTAAAAGTGTGTGTGTGTCTGCCACAAAACATAACTGTCTCTTCTTCTGTGCACAAAAGTCAGATACTTAACTTCTTCACTCATAAACAAGGAAGGGACACAACTAACTACTCCTCCTGTCCATCATGTGACCATCATCATCGTCATAGAAAACATTTAAGACATTGAAACCTGCCTTTCCTTTCCTTCCTTCCTTCCTTCCTTGAGATAGATAGATGATAGTGGCCTGAACACATTAAATATGCTTGTTAACTGAACTTTTTTTGTTTTGGTAGAGAAGAAGAAAGTGCGAAATTCGAATCCTGTGGGTACCTTTTGATCAGATTTTTTTGTTTCAGATCCAACAAAATTGATGATAATAAAATCAAACCTGAGCTGCTGCTGCTGTCGCTGATTATCATCAGACTCTCTTTTTCAATGTCTAAAAACTTGTTAGAACTTGGGGGTTGTCGTCATCTCTCGGTATAGCTCCATCTAGTCTCATCAATCAATCAATCAAATCTCTTACACCTTATCTCTCTGGCCGCAACCGTCCTGTGCCTCCCTCCTCTCAACTAAGTACTGACAGTGTATTTTGGTTACTGATTTGCTCAAGCATTCTGATTTCTGTATGCAAAAAGTTCAATGTTTGATAACTGTAGGCGACTCTCTCTAGTAGTACCAGTGTTTCTTTGTACTGGCGAATTCTCGCCAAATTTCGACCTGAAAGATATTATTTTCGACCTACATAATATATACAAACGATTTTTAGTGGGAAAAAAATGGCCCAAACTCGCCAGATAGATTTCGAATTTTTTTAAAAATTCCAAATCACCAGAGTCTTATTATGATAACTTCCAGAAGGTAGGCAAGAATATAGAAAGATTCAGTTTTTTTTTCTTTTTTCTTTTTTTTTTTTGGCTCTACCTTCATATCTATTATGTAGCCAAATTTGGCTAAATTATTTTCTGGATGATCGCCACTTTGGCTACCTCACCAAATCCTTAAAAGAAACCCTGCTCTCCACTCGTTATGGTATGAACACTACTGTAATTGTTCAATTTTGAAGATTCCAGTCCGACAAATGGAATATTCCCGAATATTCCAAGAGATGCTTACTTTCCCTTCACCAAAAACGATTCTTTGAGATTTTTTTTTAATTTAAAAAAATTTCCAGCATGTCTAAAAATACTATATATTTTTGTCAAACTACCTGTTCAACTAACTGGGGTTAATAGTTTTATCACTGGCTACTTTACTAACCCTGGTATTACCTCAGGTCCTTAGTCCCCTACCATGCAGATAGATACTAGTTTGAGGCTCATATTTTCACCTCACGTTGCTGCTAGGCAGGTAGGTACTGGTCCAAGGCCTGTATTGCCTCTCACCATACCAGTCTCATCAGTTTCTTTGATACCAAGAGCAGTACCAGGGTTCCAACGTGCTGCTTGGCCAACACTCTTTGGTCAGTTCTTTGATACCAAGACCATTATCAAATCCATATACCAGGGTTCTAACATGCTACCTGCCCAACACTGGTTGCAATCTGCACTTGTGATGATATTATGTTCCTCTTGGTTTACCAGAGACCAAGATGGTTCCTACTAGTGAATAGAGTTTCAAAGAACAAACAGTGCTCCTGTCAGTAGGACGAAATGGCATACCAGAATCCCTCGAGAGAACTTCCTTCTGGTATTTGTGAGGACCATGACAAGTTTGTAGGCACCACCACATTCCAATGCCCTGATGGCCCATGGAAATAAAGGATTCTAAACCTTATAGGGCCCCAGGAAAAACTTTTCAAGATGGAATGATGCTGTTGTTGTTGTCTTGCTATTTGCCTCAGGAGCAATTCAATTCAGTTAGCAAGAGCAGAGTTCTAGGATTGCAGCCAGGCTCATCCATGGAATGGGGAGCGTAATCTGACCTCAAAATCACCACTCTTAGTGACAGCTCTTGGTTCAGACGCTCACAGCTGGATGCAATTCCAGGAACTGGCTTTCACTAACCTGCAATAACCAAACTTCATGACAAACTGATATGAGTTTGGTTGCCCAAATATTCTTGTAAATACATACAAAAGCCCCTTCTGGTGCTCGTGTCTTGACCAAGGGGTTTCACCCAGTAACCCTCATAGTCACAGCCACTCAGTACTTTGAGAAGTTCGAGACCAAAATGGTACGTAGAGATGGAATCTAACATTGCAAATTCGCAAACAACACATGGAAACTGTGATAGACACAGGACACTGTTACAGTTCCTGTAGTGTAATCTCACAAGAATCCACCTCCAGTAGACAGCAGATGGTGTGCCCTTCTTACTTGTCAACGGACCACCCCACTTCTGTGAGAGAGAGAGAGATAGTGCAAGTCTTGTTCAGCAATTTAAATGTGCTGTAGCTCTGAAGAGTAAACAAGGTCATGTTGGTCATGTGGGTTTTGCTTTGTCCCAGATGCTGAGCATGATCCATTGGAAAGGTGAATGCCTAACAAACGGCATCAAATGGCACAAATGGCACAGACAATTAAAAAATAGGGAAGCTCTTACTTGGTTCCCACAAAAAAAGCCCAAATAAGCATATCTGTCCTGCAAAACAGCACCGTTGTAACTTGATTGCAGATATTGAGCAACTTCAGAATGTAAGGTTACTCAGGTGCTATAGAAAAACCACCCATCAAACAAAACTGGCAACAGAGCTCTAGCTGTACTCATTGGCACCCTGGGGCTCAAATGCTGGACAACAAGCTTCTTTGGCACTTGGGAGTCATTATCGCCTGTGAAAGAGCAGAATGGGGCCTCCTCACAGCAGTCCACTGATACCATATGTGACCAGGGGAAAAATTTCCTTCCTGAAAAGCTTGTCACAACCCGGCCTACCATCCCTCACCATGACAGATGTCAAGCAGCAGAGACTCCATGCCTGTGCTGCTGGTGTTGGGCAGCTCATGTTGCTGGGTTGCAGATTCTCCTGAACAGCAATGCTATTATCAGCTGCTGATGCTTTGAATTTATTGCTCCTGTGCCATGTATGATTGCTTAGTTAGCTCTCTGATCTTTTCCGGGGGGGAGCAATAGTACGCACATTTGCTGCACTTGATCCAACTGGGCCCTGACTTTTCACCATATCCACAAATTGGCCGAGAGTCTCATGAAATTGCTCCAGCACTAAAGCTGGTAAAATGATGGCGGAACGATCTACTCCTGTTACCTGCAGAAAAAGTACACCAAACCACAAAAGTGTGAGACAGATTGTGTCTTCAACATCAGATAAATCACTGAGCAGTGCCACACATTGTGTCATCACAACTTCTAAACTAGGAGTAGTTGTGTGACAGCCCCAGATCAACAGAACTCTCACCTCTGAAATACGAAGGTATTGGCCACGAGCATTGCTTCCAAGATCAAAGAAAAATTTCTTTTGCTCAGCCCGTACAACACGGGCAGTGGCCATCCCACCTGCTGCAGCAGCTGAAGAAGCCAAATTAGGTGATCCCATATCTGCAGAAGCAGAACTGATTGCAGAGACAGGAGGAGGGCTGCTACTTGGCATAAACCCAGCCCCAATAACATCTGCCAAATTCCCCATGTGCTCTGCATGGCCTGTTGCTTGCTGCAACAAGAGCACCACAAAATGCACATTGAAGCCACTGCAATGCATGCTTCACTCCAGCACAATGATATATTCTGGATGTAGAGCACCTAAACAGATGACATCCTGATCATAAACTTGCAATTCAAATAGCTGATGTGCACTTTGCCTTGCAGGAACTATCATCTACAATGGCGACCTTCAAAATGAGAAGCTATTTTGTCCTCTCACATGTGCAAAGGTAAAATCTAGAATCCTGAAGCAAACCCATGATTATGTATTGACTCTTCTACAAACTAGGGAACAAAATGATGAATATCAATCTCTATGTGGGGATTCAATTTGTCTGGCAGACATAGGTGATGAGAACCATGAGTCAATCAACAGTACAGCAGTGAATGACACCTGAGGAGGTCCTGAACCATTGGGAGGTGGAACCAGAAGCTGTGAGGCCTCATGAATCTCCACTAAGATGTTTCTGAAGGTTGCCCATCCATCATCAGATGCATTTCCAGCAGGTACAATGATAGTGCTTCGACTGCGTGCCACTGATGCTTCTGAAACCTGTTCCAGGTTGAATGGCCTCAAGGATTTGTCATACTTGGCCATCAACTCAAAAGCAGTGTTCCTAAAAGATCTCTCACATCCCAAGTCCATTTCACACTAAACTGGACAGAAAGGAAACTGCCTGAGCAGGATAGGGAAACTGAGCATACCTTGAGAAACCGTCCCCTCCGATTCTCGCCCACATCGAAATAGAACACCTGCTCCAGAAACAACAGCAACAACCATTGCATCAACAAGCAAGAATGAACCTGAAAACACATATCAGACTCCTTAAGCTCTTGGCCTCCAAAATAAAAGGGCAACTTGCTCTCTCAAGCATGTTGTGATCCATCACAACAGTCCAGCAAACATGATGGTGGAACACAATTACAATCAATGCATCAATGAAGAAAGGAGCACATTCACACCAACAAGTATGAATGAATGTGTCTATTTCAAAGGGAGAGCTATGGTATCCTTGTCTGAGGTGGCCTGTTCAAACCACCATAGCAAAATGCTCTTGTCCCAAAAATAAATTAAAATTAAAATCTAAGCAGAGAAAGTTGCCAGTTTCCCATCTTCTAAACCAAATGGAGAACCAGTGACCATGTCATAGCCAACTTGGCTATTATTGGTATGGAACTAATGGCAATTGGACGAAATTAGCTGAAAAGCAGTCATGAGGCCTAACACATGAGGACAAGCATTTGCTTATCATTCCTTCTTAGGACTCTAATGCATAGTGGAGAGAGAATATTACCTTGGTATCAAGCTGTAGCTCCTTGCTGGAAAGCTCGGGATCATCACCATTTGCATAGTAATTGAAGAGGTCAACAAACCACACAACACCTGCAATGGGCACAATGATGGTGGACCGTGACCCTGATGTCTTCTCAGAAATCTTCAGGTACCGACCACGGGGATTTTCCTTCAAGTCAAAGTAAAAAAGCTTATGCTCCACTTGAAGAGTTTTGCACATAAGTTCCACATCCCCAGCTCCTCCTGGTGCACCTTCCATTGCCATTCTTCTTCTTGTCCCTGTAGTATCACAGCTTAGGCTCAGTTCCAGGATACCATCCTGTTTTATCCAAAATCTGATGGTTGTCATTTTCAACATTATCAACCATGCTGCACCAAAATGACATACTCAGACAGACACAAAACATTTCTAGTAGACTTCTCTCTATCCCTCTGATTGCCTCATTGTACAAAACTTTCTTGTCGCCAGTTCGGGCTTACCAAATTTGTGATGGTTGCGCTGCTCAACCCGTGAAGACAGGCATTCGCCGGTTACGGGAAATCAGTCCGATTGTGCAGCTGGGGATACTGCTCTATCTCGTTGTCTTCTAGAGAAAGATCAAGTGCGCCGGTCCTTAAAAACACGGGATTCCACCATGTCGTCGTTTCTTTTTTCGGCGAAGATGTGCAAAGGGCCTCGAGTCGTGACTTTTCCTTCAGAAGTCGAGGTATAGATATGCAGATCTCCTTCACTTTTTTTACACGCTGTTTCTACTCCCCTCAACATTCAACAGCCTTCTTCCCTGGGAATCAGATACAACTTTCTATCAACTCAAGGTCGTCTAGTCTAGCAAATCTTCCTCCTGACATGCATCCCCTCGCTTCCAATCTCGGATACGCGTCGCACTCAATGCTATTATATCTTAAAAGAAACCTTGAGCACAAAATCGCACAGCGCACAGACTTCACCACAAATTGCCACACTTCTCTCCATTCCCACAATCTCACAAAATCCTTATCACAACCGTGCTCGAAATCCGGTGCGTCTTCCGCATCAGATTATCATCACAAACAAAAACAATGCTACCTATGAACCACCGCTCGAAAAACATCGAATGAAAAAAAATCTCTGAAATAGTTTCCAAGTCTCTCGAATCCTGAAGACAATCTCCAAATACAAAACAATCCTTCCAAAGAAAACCTCCTGTTCTTTGAGGGGAAAAGAGAATCCATCGGCAGCTTTCACTTACCAGGTCGTTTGCATGATCGATATACGCCTCCGTTCTGTTCTCCTCTTTCGGAAGCAGATCTCACTTCCAGCACCAGACAGTCGACAACGGATTCACACAAAAGCAACGACGGAGCTTGCGAGAAGCAAAATCTTGGTCAAATCGGGCCCAAATCGAGACATATTCACATCAATCGGTTCCAAATACTTTCCTCCATCAGATGTTGTGGTTTTCGATCGCCGGACGAGACACTCGAGCAAAAACAACCGGCCGAGAAACACAAGGGAGTAAGGCACACCCGCCGTCGTTCGCAGGTCGCCATAGCCACAAACTTCTTCCTGCTGTATGAGATCGTTGACGGCTTCACACGAAGCGCGGTTACCTCTTCTCTTACCGCGGTCAATACCCACGGTTAATTAAAGCAATCCAAAATCCTGGAAAAAAGAATTTGTTTTTTTTTTTTTTCAATTTTGGTTTTTCTGGTGGATTTGAACCAGCCTGTTTCTTTTTAGTGGCGAAATTTCGCCAGAAATAGAAATTGAAAATTGAAAATTCGAAAATGAAGTGATTTTGGAGGTTTTTTCAATCGCCACCACCGCCCGCCGGAAGTGAGATGAAAAAACTAATAATTTTTGTATTTGGTTTTCAGTGTGTAGCCAAAGATATAGAAGGATGATTAAAGTTTTATATTTCATATCTGGCTAATAGCCAGATTTGGCTAAATTTTCCTGAGGATGATCATCATGTCTTTTTTGCATTTTCCTATCGATGATCGCCACTTTGGCTACTATAAAAAAATTCTTTAAGAAAACAAAAAGGGGGGTTTTCCAAATACCCTACTACCTTGGCAGCTTCCACGTTAATTATATTATTTTCAGAAATTTTGTAATTTTCTTCGAATAGCAAAATTTTGTGAAGGAAAACAGTGAATATATTTTCAAAATATTTCATTTGAGGAATGAAAATTTGAAAAATAATTAATTATTTCACAAACATGTGTCAAAGCTACTAAGGCATTACAATAAGAAGGGAACCAAACAACCATATATCATCCTTTTAGCCATTTTTTAATTTTTTAGATGAACTTTCAAGTTTAAAATAACAAAAAACGACATAATTATATTGGAGGTTGAAAATTTGGAAGAAAATTTTGATTTGGGGGAGCATATCATATAATGCAACAATAAATATTAATAATGTTTTTGTTTCACTATACCTATATGATCCAATAAATAGATGTCTTCAACATTTTGTCTCAAAATTAATAAAAATAATTAATTTAAACACCAAGTTTTTAAAATTTTAAAAACTAACAATCTAATCTAAAAGTAATTAAATACATGCATCAATGTATACTCTAATACCTTTACCATTCCAACAATAATTATATTATTTTCAATAAATGCTAAATTTTTAAAAAATTATCTGGACACACAATAATATACGCCCAAAGTTTTAGAAACTCTACAACGGTGCTACCTAGTGTACATGGTCACTTTGCTAATTCTAGGTTTACATGTCTAGGCCTTTAAAAGAGCTGAAATTTCAAGAAATTCTTATGGTTATTGCGAGAGTGAAAAAATAAAAAATTAAATTAAATATTCACCAAGAAGATGCTAGAATGATATAGGTACTACGGTAGCGCTTAAACGCAAAGAAAGGATACCCCATTGAACTTTCTTGCTTTTTTGCTTAGTGAATAACTCTTTTGCCCATAAGGCACCCCGTATGAATATGCCTCCTCTTAGAGAAGAAGATCAATTTCTATTCATTTTGATGAACCCTAATTGGAACTTATCTTGTGAAAAAATAGGCCCTATGGATTTTACCAAATAGGCCCTATATAAGACAATAGGAAGGACAATAGGTATTACTAGTTAAGTGGATTCATGTAAATGGTTATTGAGAAAGGAAAGGTGGGTCGGTAGAACTTCTCCAAGGCATCCATGCACAAACCCATGTAATAGATCCCCAAGTATGTTGAAAGGATAATGCACACCGATGTCACCGAAATGCTCCCCTTGGACCACAAAGCATTAGGTTTTTTCTTAACATTGGAAGGAGTAGGACTTTTTTAAAAGAATTTCTCTCTTGTGAAGTGTGGGGTGTGAAGGAGTTTTGCAATTTCATTGGGAAATCCAAATTTTCGTTGAGACTTTCAAAACTTCATCACGAAGCTTTACATTGGGTAACTCCCTTGGAGCAAGGAATTCCTAATATAATTAACCTTGATTTTCATTTCAAGGGCGGCTACTTCAAGAACTCTCCATTTTTTACAAATTACCTTACACATAAAATGTTTACATGGGGTTATAATATTATTCTTTTATTCTTGCTATAGGAGAAAGGTTCAAGGCTTTCAATACATCTCGCTCAACAGGTTGATGAACATAGACATGACAATAAACGATAACCTAGCAACAACTGAGGCAAGGGGTAGAAGGGGAAGAAATTATATTAACAAAAAATAACTTTATTATAATTCTTTTGAAAGGTGTTACAATTTTGTTTGGATAAGGGCCAAAAATCAATCACATTCGCAAAATTTGTGGCAAATCATTTCCCACATAAGGAAAAGGAAACTAGGAATGCAAGGGAAACAAAATGGAGTGATATAAGCAAATGTGAAGAAGTTCATTGGGGCCTATGGGTTTGTTATTGCACTTCATGAATCAAAAACCTCACAAGACAACAAATTAGCATAAGTACTTGATCTCTAAGTGTATGGATTGAACAAAACATCTTTGAGATGGCATTCCTTGCTTTACAACTACTATTACGGCCTTCTCTCACGCACTTCTCTTGCTATTGCATTCCATTTGACAATCCATTCATTACTTGTTTCTAAGTAGTCTTTCCACACGTGGTATTTGTGTTTGATTACTTTCAATTTTAGTAGCTATTGAGGACATAGTAGTTGTTTTAGAGGCCATACAAAACACAATTCACTCATGGGCAGGTTGAACGTATCACGCATCATTTCCTTCACATGAACTAGTTTAGGCTTTAGACCAACTTTTCTATTTTTATTGCCCCCTTCTTCATTTACATAATTTCTTGGATATAATGGTACTGTGCAAAAATGACACGCTTTTCAGTCTACAACCCTAAACAAACGAAAAACGTCTTATCAACCATTGGACCAAATAGTGAAAAAGACTAGGGAAAAGAAACTGGAAGTGCAAAAGATAATAGTTTTGGAGTGACAACACCTGAGAGTTTTGATTTCAAGGATGTGTGGAGTTTTAATCACCCACATTTAAGCATGAAAGATCATTGGTGTGGTCAAGAAATTGTCAGTAGTAGGCATTTGTAAATTATTTGCCAAGTTTAATAATCTTTCATAATACACCTATACTCTTTCTATGGGTTCTCACATATAATGTGGTCATTTGTTGGAACTTGACTATTAATTTATAATGCCAAATTGTTGTAAAAACACCCAATGTCGATACACTATTAAATCATATCTATAGATTTCTAGGACATAAGTTCTTTAATTGTAAATATACATGTTCATCATTCTGCATAGTCAGATAACATCTATAGAAAACTTGTTCTAGATCTACAAATCTACAGTTGGGATTATCTTGCATATAATTGTTACAATAGTCAAATGTGTTGTTTCTCAATGTAAAATTGAATAGATTAACTATTTCCTCATCTACTATATTTTGGTATTAATTGCCATCATTGGTGGAATTATGTGCTCAATTTTATTCTCCATTTTGGTTTGATACATGGGTCCAAGCATGGTAAATTAGACCAAACAGTATGTCCACTTGAAATCCCTTTCAAAAATATGATAGTTTCTTACAAAACCAAAAGAAAGTAGATTGGAAAGTTTTTTATCTTTCATTTTGAAAACATCTATGCCTTTAATAGGTCTATGGTAAGTTGAATATAAAATTTGAAAATTTTTAGTGTAATAAAAGTAGGTAACAATAAGGTTTGAAATTGACTAGTAAATATTTTTTTCAAACCTAGTTTGACCCTACAACAAGATATTATTTTATTAGAATGTGAAAAAAATGAAAAGCCACAAGTACATTTTAGGGCCCCATTAATTCAATTTTTTTAAAAATGTATTTCAACTATTTACAACCTACTTAAAGAGTATAAAGTAGACAATGAGCTTTGTTTGAATTCCCACAAATCTACTTAAACCTACTTTAAACATGTAGTCTTTAATTAAAATTTTAACAAAGTTGGAAAAAAAATTCATTCGTGAACTAAATAATATTTTTAAGTTCAATATATCAAAGCATACTTCATGGCTATTTTTCACTTTTGCTACAAGGTACATTTGTGGTCTAATTTATCATGCTTGGACCCACATTGTTTTACCTACAAAACTTGTTCCTCTAAATCCTTAGTTTGTAATATAGTCTCAACATACAATTTCATTGTTGTCTAGGTCTTCATCCCATTTTTCATAATTGTGATGGTACCAAGGTGAAGCAAATTGTCAAGCCAAGCCTCTATTTGTGGATCTTGTCTCCATGCCTCCATGTACTTCTTAATGCATATGTAGTGTCTACTTGGATCTATACAAATTACCATGTCTTTGGGTTGACAAACTCATCTATATTCTTTCTTGTTCCCTTTCATTGTCATTATGTTGCATGGCTATTTGATCTAATTATCTTTGCAAACTTTGGGTCACTATTCGATTTATGTTTGTCATCATTTTACCATTCTTCCTTGGAATTTTTTTTTCAATTAATTTAAATGCTTACAGAAGTTGTTTGCTCAAGTCTAATTTTCAACAATTTTTCTTCACCAATTCTAAATATGTAGTTTAAAGAATTAAAAAAAAATCTTTTGGATGGTAGACACCGGGAAGGCCAACATAGTGGGTGTGGATGGATCTTGCTCTAATAAGCCACCAACCTACAATCCTTTATAAAATATGACTCCATAATTCTAACCCCAAATGCATCCTAGGGATGGTCGCCAAATGGTAAATCCTAATATTTTAACATTTTTTAATTGGAACTTTTGTTTTTGTAACATGTTCAATTTTAGTCATAAAATCTATACTTAAAATCCTTACTTAATCTAATTTTTTTCTCAACAACCTTTCCCACAACCAAGGTATTTGCACATTTATGAATCTGTCATAATTTTGCCACAATTTTACTTTTCATACTAATATAAAGGAAAAACAACAAATCATGAAAAAGTATGAAAAAATAAAAAGACAACATAGTTCAGCAACTTTGTGTTATTCATAAAAAAATGTTTTATATATTTTAGAAAACTACTTTGCTTTCTCTTTACTTTGTGCTCTCAAAAATAATCAAAAAAAAACTTCCTTAAATTCTAGAGCCTTTTTCTCCTGCCTTAAACTAGTTTAAATTCCACTTTAGTAGTCATAATCTCACCCATTCATCCTTCACTATCGTGCACCATGTTTTTACTAAACCTACTATGTTTAGCCTGCCTTAGAATAGACATCACAATACCAACCCCCTATCGTCATACATCTTTATTAGTACAATCTTACCCTTAACAAAAGTTGTTGTGTTTGAAGTAAAGGATACAAGAAAGGTTTGTTCCATAGCCTTCAAGCAAATATGTAGGATTTTTTTCTAAATTATAATTTCTTAAATGTTGGGGATTGGAAGCTTCCATACTATTATTGACCGTAAAATTATTGTTGATGTAGTTGAAGTTGGGTTTGAAGTTGTTGATAATTGATTTATATTATGGTGGACATTGATGACAAAGTTGGATTGATGAGAGGCTTGCATTTGAGGCTAGTGTTCATGAGTTTCACCTTACCTTAACTATTGTTGAAGATGTTAATACTAGAGTTAAAATGGAAATTTAGTGATTGATTTGTTCAATGTTGAGGGATTGGATGTGTAAGTTGCTAAAGTTGTGATTGGAGTGGTTGTGGCAAAGCTTGTCGTGATATTGAGGCTTTGGTATTGATATCTATGGTGTGGCCTATAGTTGCAATTGTTAGAAATGATGAGGTGGAAATTACTAATGAACTTGTTGTTAATGAATTTGATGTGCAAGCTATTGAAGTTATGATTGGAGAAATTGTGACAAAGTTTGAGGTTGATAACAAAGCTTTAACTATGATGTCAATGGCATGGCTTGTACTTGTAGTTAATGATAATGTTGAAGTTGAAGTTGAGCCTATTGTTGAGGTGTCAATGCAACATTTTGTTGTTGGGCTTAAGATTGCAATGTGGGTTGTTGTTGTTGTGGCTTTTGTTGAAAAAATTGTTTAATAGATGACACAAATATATGTTGAGTTGATAATTATTATTGTTGGAGTTGTATTTGATGTTAATGTTGTAACTATGGAAGTTGGTACATAGTAGGATCAATCTATTGTGTTGAAAAAGGTGGAGCAAGGGTAAATGTAGTCTCCATTTTCTTGGGAGTGGGGGGTTGCACCTCAACAACAATTTGGACAATTGTAGCTGAGTTCACAAGAACCTTTATTTTATTATTATATTGAAGCTTGGCAAGTTTCAATTCTTCTTCCACAATTTCCTATTTATCACATAAGACCTACACACCTCCTTATACCTACCAATTGGAAACCTTTTTTCCTTATAATTTGCTCGCATTCACATTGCAACAATTTGACCTTACCAACTTTGATGTTATTAATTGACTCATATTTGATATTTACATCATTTTGGAATTCCTACATTTTTATTTCTACATATATGTCTTTGTGTAATTGAAAGAATGTGACTCGCATAATATATGCAAATAATGCTGGATTTGGCATTTCACAAGTGGAAAAAAAGGTGATGATTGAATCTATTTTCAAAGATTTAAGCATGTTCTAATAACCAACTTTCGAACTACACTCTTCATGGCAGAGCTTTGGAAAGCTTACACAAGACCACAAATCTTGAAAGTGAAATAATTTTGGACATATTTCCTATGCCAAGGTAATTTGTCAATTTTTCAAAAAGATTTATTCGCTAGCTATGTAATACCATTAGATCAATGCATAGGTAATTCAAAATGAAAATCCTTCAACTTATATGTTTGATGCATATCATGAAATGTGTAGGTTCAGCAAAATGTTTTTAGATGTGCTCATTTATTTTTAGCAAAATATTTAAATTTGAAGATGTTTTTGGTACCACTAGGTGTAAATCTTGAATGATTTGGGTGTGGTTCCAAACATTGTTGCATTATGGTTCATGTATGTTCTTCAGGATCTAGATCCAAATCATTATCCTCTTGGCCATTTGGATCTTCAATTTATGGCTCCTTTGTCAAATATAATGAAAACAAGGATTTGGTAGCATTGATTCCTAATGTTTCCACTTAAAAGTTTGGGATGAAGTTCCAAAACAAACATGTTTTTCCCCACCCTTTGCAAATTATTTCTTTCATTTCACACATTTGTGTCCATGCATGAAACAACAAAGTTCAAGTTTAAGTATCAACATGCAAAATCAACTTTGGGATCTTTTTCTTTCAAGAGTTGATATTTGATGGTGGAGGATGTCCACATGTGAAATTTCTTTTTATACACACACTTGAATGGTGTTGGATGATCACAATGGCATGTTAAAGCTTGGAGGTACAATTTGCAAATATAAACATTAAACAAATTTGTGGATGTTGTGACTTGATCCATTTTATGAACTCCATGCTCTTATGAATAGACTAGAAATCTATCAACCATACAAACTTTTGGTATTGTGGCAAGTTTAATTCATGCACCTAATTTTTCTAACAAAGAGTTAAAATTCTTTCCACAAACTATCGACAAGTCTTTAAAGTAGACCAATGATTAACATAATATGTTAAATAAAAGGTTCCCATTCCCAAACAAAATATTTTCCTTGGACCATTTTGAGAAAGACAATCTTATGCTTGATCATATAAAAATGACTTATAGAAGTAATGAACTTCCATTAGCTACAAAAGATATTGCAACAATAATTTGCCTTTTATTTTTAACCCCAAAACCATATATCTCTTTTGATCCCTTCTTTTCCCATGTTCTTTCCTCACATTTAGTACAAGGTGAATCCTTATCTAATATGTGTTTACGACAAGTGAGTAGGGACATTATATGCTTTTATAAATTATGCCACCTTCTAACCTGTCTTTATCCTTTGTTCTTCCCAATTTAGTGGTAGCTTTCATGCAACTATAATAGTTGCTCTAAAAGACCAACCTAACTTAGCTTTCATGAATTTTCTTGACCACTTTAATGAAACTTTGAGTGAACCACTTAATAGTTCAAGGGATCTAAGATCAAGAAAGCCTTGTCCATAACGGGTTGGACTATGGGTCCATAAAGGGCTTGTCCCGAGGCTCTAATATTATAACAAAGACATAAGTTCAACTCTCACTTCTAGCCTTTGATATAATATTGAAATGTGTTGTTTTGTGATTATGAAAGCTCTCTCCCTCTCTATTGACTTTTCAACCCTAGGTTTGAGCTTTCCATTTGAAGTAAACCACTCTCTTGAAAAGGTTCTAGAGAACTTATCAAATGGGCTTGAATGTTCCCCTAGCTTTCTATGAAATGCATGAAGATAATGTAAAACAATTGTCAAACTTCTATGCCTTCCCATTACAATCTAAATGTGAAGTCGAAGGTGTGGTACAAACCGTTGTGTGTAGATACCTCTCCAATGTTTCTTGGATTCTTGGTTGCTTGTTCCTTCCTCATTTTCTTACTTGATGTGTTTTCCAAATGATTGCAATGTCATGTGAAGTTGTAATTTTGGCCATCAAACTAGACGCTTGATTATTTCTACCAATGTTTGCCAAGGAGTGTCATGATTCTTCACTCCCAACTACTTTAATTCATGTTGCAATGCCTTCTCATGCTCCTCTTTTCCCATCTATTAGAACATATTTGAGATCATGATTTGACAAGCCATGACTCTTCAACAACATGGCAAACAATTCTACTAACAAATTTTTTGCAATGCTTGGAATGGAAAAAAATTAATGCAACTCTTTTCAACAAGATAGATCTTGATCTTTACAAAATGATCTTGATCTTCATAGATGTGTACATCATTTGTACATCCATACATTTCAAGTACATGCATTCATACATCAAATGAATTTCATTAAAAATTTTCATTTTCATTAACAAAATTTTAATAATTATTTTTAAAATGAATGCATTTTTTGAAAATAATTAATTATTCATTTTTAATGTGCCAGACCTGCCCCAAGGCTACAAGATCAGGCTCCTTAAGTCCAAATTTAACGTTTCCTGGGTTAAATACAGCCACTTATACGGCTCACTCAAGGAGGTGAAGGTACTAGTTGATGTGCTGGTTCATACTGGCCGAACCAGAGTATGAATGGCCAGGTTTAGCACCAACCAACTAACGAACCAGCCCTTGTACAGACATTGTGTTTCTTTCTTAATTTATGGAAGAACAAAAGAGCTCCTTGTGTACCTATACATCTGAGTTTGTTCCTTTTAAATTGTGGGAACAAAGAGAGGCCTTCTATAGGTATATAAATTTGGGTTCCCTTTCTTAGTTTGTGGAAAAACAAAAAGAGCCCTTGGGTAGACATTTGGGTTTCTGTCTTAAATTGTCGAAAAACAAACAAAGTCCTTCTATAGATGAACATGTGGGGTTTTCTTTCTTGAATAAGTGGTTAAAGAACAAAAGAACAATTGTATAGACTTTTGGGTTCTTTCTTAAATTATGGAAAAAACTGAAGAAAAAAGGTCCTTGCATAATAAAGTTATCGGTGAAGTCAGGCGATTAGGGGGTGAGAACGGTCAGTTTCGTCATAATAGAGCATCAAATGTGTAACTGGGAATGAAATTTTACAAAACGAAATAACTGAGACCCAAACTAGTTTTTCCAGCAATTTTGGTGGTGAACTGAGTTTTATCCCCTCTTTCCTTTTTCCTCAGCGACTTCACTGCTGCTACATATATTTTCACTGCCCCTACATGTACAACTACTATAATTACTCTCGAACCTTGTGCATTAAATGCTGAGTTTCAGCATTTCATACTGAGATTTAATAAAAATTTCCTTACATTGCTGATGCCACTGAAAGAGGGGTTAGGGGGTGAAATCAGAGAAGATAAGGGATGAAAGAGAAGGTGACTCTTAGGATAACTTTAATAGACTATACACATTTGGGTTCTTTTTTCATTCCTAAAATGGTGGAAAATAAAGAGAGTCCTTGTCAACTCCTTTGCATAAAAAAATTGGGTTTCTTCCACAAAATGGTGGAAAAATAAAGAGAATCCTTTGCATGGGTTTCTTTCTAAAATGGTGGAAAATTAAAGAGCATCCTTCCATGCATAGAAATTTGGAGTTTCTTTTTTGAATTGTGGACTTTGTTTACCTACTTGCTTTTTAAATACCATTATATTAGTACCTTGGCAGCTTCTTGGGCACCTGCCTGTCTAATAATTAATCAAATTTGAAATTTTCATTTTTACAAATAGAATATTCTTGAAGAGTCAATATTTTCCTTCACAGATTATTATTTTTAATTTGAAATTTTCAGCATTAGTTTGAAAGAAAAAAAAAAAGAGTAATAGGTAGGTAGTCATGTCATTCTTTCATGCTTGTGAAGAGGGACCTGGCTTGGCTTAGCATCATAGTCTAATAGCCTCCAAAAAAAACATTTGAAACTAAGAACTCGGTCGCCTTGGCCAAGTTTGTGGCATGCTGCCAGTACCAGAGGACAATTTGTCCTCCATGATCTACCTTTCATCTAATGGACTCTCTGGTCCCAAACGGATGTAAAATTGTAAACAGTAAACAGAAAAAAAAGGGGAAAAAAAAGAAGAGAAGAATGACGAGTACAAGAATGATGCCAAAAGTCGCGAACTGGTGTGCGCTGCAGCCGCACTTTCATCGACGAACATTCCCAATGTGTGAAATTACTCGCTACGTCAGCGGGAGTTCACGGACGAGATGAAACCGGACGGGATGAGATGAGGCTCATCATCCAAGGACGACGAAGCTCGCAGTTCCTCCACACCTGGGGCTACTTATAGGCCAACAGGCCTAGCATTGCAAATTAAGCCTAGGGCGTCGTGCACGTCGCGAACGTGGGCAAGGAGTGAGAGGAAGATCAGCGCGCACCCGCCCGCCCGTTCGCCCGTCCGCCCGCCCGGGTCCCACCTCCCTTCTCTTCCCGTCTCCCTCCGAAAAAAGCTTGCGTGTTGGGTCCCAACAATCAGCAGCTGCTGCTGCGAGCATAAGAAGCTACGAGCACGCCACTAGAGCTATAGCTCTTCCCAATTCCACACTTTCTCATACCCGAGTAGCTCGCGCTTTACGCTCTGTAGAACCTCTAGTACTGTCGGAGCTTTACGGCTCAGGAAAAAGAAAAGAAAAAGAAAAAAGAGTCCTAGCTGTTGAGAGTAGAGCATCGGAGAAGAGAGGGAAGTTGGGAGTACGAGTTCGGAGTACGCTTGTAGATTGTTGTGGAAAAGTGGGGTATTATGGGTAGAGGTGGAGTTGGCGTTGGTGGCGGGCAGTCCACGACCACGATCATGCAGCAGCAGAGCTTGCATTTCGAGCCGTTAGAGCAGGCGCAGCAAACCCCAGTGATAGACGAGTTCTTGGAGCAAATCTTCGCCATGCCTTGGGAGTACAACAATGCGGGGGCTGGAGGTATGGGGATGGAGCGCGCGGGGACGGGGGGTGCGGTGATGATGGCTGGAGGTGGTGTGGATGCCAACAACAGCAATAATAGCACGACAAACGGTAGCAGCAGTAGTAGTATGGGGGCTGCGGCGGCTCAGAAGCTGTTCACCATGTCTCTCATGCCGACGACACGGCTGTTGAACAACGGCGGAACTCTGGGAGCTCTAGGGGGCCAGCATGTGCGGGAGGAGAAGAATGAATCATCGGGCTTGGAGAGTGGCCACTACTCGGCTGCGGAAGAAGCATTAATTGCCGCACGTCTGCATCAGCAACAGCAGCAGCAAGGTATGGAGATTCTGAGAGCCGGAAAATTCTTGTTTCTCAATGCTCTAGTCGTTCTTGCAAGGATTACTCTTCGTCGGGCTCTCTGTGCCGGAGAATTGAGATTCTAGAGTCAAGAACAGCAATGCTCATAATCTCACGAATTTCCTCCTGAGGACTCTTCAGAACTTGAGAGCCTAAGAAGAGCATGGTTTTCTCATTTGGGCATGGTGCTTGCTGGGGTTTCAAGCAGGAAAGGAACTGCGGGGTGAGGCATGTGCCATGGAGAGAGTGACCCTCGCAACACAAGAGCCAGGATCAGGCAGTCCAGGGTTGCAGCAGATGAATGCAGCAGCAGGGCCACGGGGCAGCTCTTCTCTTGTACGGTCTGTGTCAATGGGGAGCAGTGGCAGTGAGGATTCAGGTGGGCAACCAGGGCAAGGTGGTGATCATTCTTCCTCCCCTTCCACAGCTCCGACCTGGCAACAACCTTATGTTGGGGTTGTGCCTCCCCTGCCCACCAACCTTGCACATGCCAAGGCTGAGAATACTCTTGGCCGTGGGGGAGAATTCAGCAGCTCTCACGACAACACACAGACCCTGGGAAAAAGATTCAGGGAAGATGAAGAAGGCCCTTTGTGTGAGAATCACTCTGGAATCACTGTAAGACCTCAAGAACCTTGTGCACCAGCTCTTGGTGGTCTGCATACTGCCATGATGCAAATTCTGGCAAAGATTGCAGTGAATCTGTTTGGGAGGTTAAGAAATGCTGTGCTGCTGCTTCTTGCCAGCAGGGAAATGGACATACATCAGCTGCTTCAGGTCAAGGATTTGGAGGGTCGTCACAACAGGGACTGCCAGCAGTTGGTATTAGGCCCCGTGTCCGAGCACGGCGTGGACAAGCCACTGATCCACATAGCATTGCAGAACGGGTAATTCTGTGGTGTCCTGAGTGTTGCTGTCTGGTTTGTTTTGCTCTTATGATTGAGCTGCAAACAATGTGGTACAGTACATGTGTTTGTTTTGAAGGTTAATCAGCTACAGCCTCCAAGTCCTCATTGAAATGAGATTCAATTGCAGCTTCGCAGAGAGCGCATTGCAGAGCGCATGAAAGCCTTGCAAGAGCTTGTGCCAAACTCCAATAAGGTACTTTACTAATTGCTTGCTCATCCCCAGTCAGAGGTCTGGTTGTGGTGGTACAATATGATATTAACTTATAGCCAGAGGCAGTGGCTCTGAGCATTTGAAGCTTTTGTTGTTTTTTGGTTCTGATTTCTATTCTCTGAAGATTCAAATTGTTCCAGCTGAACATTGCCAATTTCCTGGCAATGCAGACTGACAAGGCATCAATGCTGGATGAAATTATTGACTATCTCAAGTTTCTGCAACTTCAAGTGAAGGTGAAGATTGCTTCTTGTCACAGTACCTCTTCTGCACGATTTGTGTCTATCGCATCCTTGAAAGATTGTGTCTTGTCTTCAATTATGACATGCTTTGCCAATTGAAGTGTTCAAACAAGGTGTGCTGGAGTGTTGGTATCTGAGTTCTATGAAGAGGCATGATTAATCCTTGGTGCTGGTTGGGCTGGGCAGATCCTCAGCATGAGCCGGCTAGGAGGTGCTGGTGCTGTAGCTTCAACTGCTTCAGATCTTCCTGCTGAGGTACTTTTGTCAAGAGTGCAACTGGGATCATGTCAGCATGTGGTTTCAGAATTGTGAACTACTGGACCAGGATCTGGTGCATGACCTGTCAAAATTGTGAGCATATTGTTAAAAAAGAGGTTCTGTTTACAGGGTGCAGACTGTGTATGATCAGAGTGTCGGTACACCTAGGGCCAGGTTTAATGTTTAACTGCATGTTTCCTGACCTTGCATGCACTGTACAGGGTTCAAACAATGTGGCACCTACAATATCACGCACTTCAGGGGTACCTAGTCCTGTCCAAGATGGACTTGCATTGACTGAAAAGCAAGTGACACGGTTGATGGAGGATGACATGGGTTCAGCCATGCAGTACTTACAAAGCAAAGGACTATGTCTTATGCCCATTGCACTTGCCACTGCTATATCAACCACCAACTCTAGGGGAGCTACTGCTGGAGTAGGAGACAGACAGAGGACAACTGTAGCAGCAAGCAATGGAGGGCTTGTCACAGATGGTCTTGTCATCGAACAATCATCAAAGGATAACAACAGAGACGTTGAGTCAGCACATACAACAACTTCCATGCCTATCAACAAAGCACCTAAAGGTGAAGGGAAGCCCAGTGATGGTCCTTAAGGGTGGGCCAAATGCTTTTTGCAGCATTTCTTTGTTAGTCAGGTATGCATCATGAAACTGTTGTGATTCTGAAACCAGCTAGGAAGAGTCTTGCAGACCATCTATATGCAAGGTGCTTCATGATCTCTTTCCTGTCACCAATGGAACTGTCTGCAACAGTCAAATATATTGATCAACAATACAATTATTGATTTCGTTTGATGCGCAGACACTTTGAGGTTGGTGAGAATGGCAAATCAAAAGAGTGGAGATCCCTAACTGGAACCTCATCATAGTGAAGATTAATCCCTCAATCCTGTTGTCAGGCTTGCTGTTAGGCTTCGACTGCTGTTATGTTTTCTTTCTATTAGGTTACATTTCTGCAGTACCTTGTCAGGGTTTAAAACAGTGATGTGGGGATGTGCAGGTTGGAACCAGATTTAGTAGGAGGCAGGGTTGCAGTCCTGTAGAAACACCAAAGCTTTCACAGGCCTACTATACTTTCCTAGGTCAAGCTTTTGTATAAAGAACTGGAGTTTTGCAACCGTTGTCTTGAAACAATTGTCTCCATCTGCCTTTTAGGCAATGTCTGTCTCTGCTCTTGTACTGTCTCTTGTTTTGAGGAAATGTTGATATGAAGGGAACTTTTAAGGGGCGTAGGTGGGTATGTGAGCCAATGTCCTGAAGGAGATATTGCTCAAAGACTTTATATATGTTGCATACTGGAACTGTGTAGATTCTGATGATGCTTCACAATGCTCTTTTGTGCCTCTAGAATTGTCCAAGACTTCTGCCAATGCTGAAGATGATTACCCTTCTGGTTTTTGACAGTTAGGTGAGTTGCTATTGGGAATGGATGGATGCTTTGCACCCAAGATCAAATATACAATTTTGGTTGTTGCTGTAGTGGTTTATCGCAGACACAGGTTCTTCTGGTGGGTACTAAAGACACCAAAATGTGCTAGAATCTTTTGTGTTTTCTGTTTTTTGGCATGCAAATTCTGGTTATGTTGTTCCCATACTGTCACCTTCCAACCAAGTGAACTTATCCAGTTTTGTAAGGTGCGGCCTCTCTGGAGTCTGTAAACTTATTCCCACTCTCAAGGAGTTCAGAAGGGACTGTTGCAATGGTTTTCATCAGCAATTAAATCAAAAGAGAGTAGCAGTGCTTTTTTTAAGAATTTTGGTTTGTAGCCAAAGTGGTGTTCATCCTTAGGAAGATTTAGCCAAATATGGCTATAAATCCAATGTTGGTTCTGGTTTCAATTACCTGGAACCTGACCAGACCTAGGTCTAAGATGTGGAACCAAGTAGGATCTAGAACTGAGGTAAGGGAAGGTTAGAGTAACCAGTTGGGAACCCTACTGGCAAGGCTTTTTTTTTTTTTTAAAATAATAAAAATTGTTTTAATTGTTTTTCAAATGAAGAACTAAGAATTGGGCCAGTTTTTAAGCGGTTTGAAGAATTGGAAGTAGACCAAAAAAATTGGTTCTGGTTTCAATTTAGGGTTGCATTTTATCATTAGGAGTTAGGGATGGTCGGTTGTTGTTGAAGCTTGAAACTTTTATTTGTGGTTGTGTTGTTATATTGCTCTCGTTGCTACTTGCTATGCCATCGCCATTGGTTTTGTGATTTTCTTGTCATATTAATGCTCATGTTGGTACTCTTTTTGTTGTTGTAGCCCATGTTAATGGTTGTGGTGTTCTTTGTGTTGCAGTGACTTGCCATTGCCCAAGTACGTTGTCACTCTCCTCTTCTTATGATTTTTGTCATTGTCGTTTTGGTCTTCACATTGTTGTAGCTAAGAGCTACTTGCATCACCCTCTTGATCTTACATCTTGTGATATGGCCATCATGCTGGTCTTCTCGGTGTTGTAGCTGGTTGTTGGTTGTCATTGCCTTTGTGATATCTCATGATCTCATGCTTTTAATCATCATTGTGGTTTTCTCATTAATACAATCAATCGTTGCCCATCATCACCTTTTTAATCTTAATGATCTTTTAGTCTCACTTATCGTTGTTGTAGCCAACAAATGCTTGCCTTTGCCCTCACAATCTTCATGATCTTGTGATCTTGGTCATAGTTTTGATCACTTTGTAACAATTTGAAATTTGTTATAAATAAAATTTCAATTTTTTGCATTGTTTATGATCGTTTTTGGTGTCATGGAACCTAATTGGGAGCTTCCATGAAACCTACCTTACCCTACCCTAGAATTAAGAATTGGCTTGATTTGGAAAAAAAAAAATTTAATGGAACTGAAACTAATCTTCACACTCAAAAACTGAATTTGAAATTGCAAAAGAAAAGAACCTAATCAAAACCAAAACCAAAGGTTCCTTTTAAACCCCAAAATCCATGCAACATTGGTCCCAACTAAGTAACATGAAATCATTTCTTTATAGCCATTGGCAACAAAACATGGCACATCTATTTCTTCTAAGAGGACTATCCTACTAACTTTCAATTGAAGGACCTTCCATAGACATGCACTAGATTCCAAAATATAGTTATAGGCAAAAATAGGATTTGCACTCATAAATTAGGAAATGTGATTAGTTAAACTATTGAGTTGCAACTAGACTAAGGTTTTTCACAACACAAAACTCAAGATAGTATAAAACTTATAAATTTCATGCATGAGATGGCATTACCTTTATAGTACCTTTGATATAATGTAAAACCATTGCTTTAGGTTTAATCATTTTGCATTGTTCAAACCAAAATGATTTAAGCAATCGTTTCCTCTACATTACCCATTTCATATTTGGGTCATAGATTAATACAAATATGTATTGTTTTGGTCCAAATGGAAAGCACTCAAAAAAAAATTCCTAATGTATTTGAAGGGCACCATATATCCATGACTACCTCTCCTAAAAAAGAGGAGGGACCTTAAGCCTACTCCTTGAGAGTGAGAGGGATGTTGTATTTACTTATAAACATAACATCCCTACCATTTCTAAGGAGAAGGTGGTTAGAAGATTCCCCCTCCTACACCTTATGATCTAGTGTGTTTAGATTCATCATAATGTTTGCCTCATATTTTACAATGGGTAAAGCCCACAAATGGGGGACATTCTCAAAATAGAAGGCCTAGGACAAGGTTTTTAGGTGAGTGTGGCCTCACATTTTGGAATTGCCTCTACCCTAGGGCTTTCCCCTACATATGATTTTCTTCACATGTGGGTTCAAGTATTTGGGCTCCTAAAATCAAAAGAACATATTATTGAACATTTTACTTCTCATTATAAATTAATTATTATTGACAAAATTTCATGCACCCGTGGAGCTTTCACCTACATATCAATTGTGTGCATGTGAAGAACAATGTCTTCCAAAAGTTGTAGCACATCAAAAAATGAAATGTTCTTTTAAATGTTTTTTTGGAAACAATGTTAGAAAGCTCAATTCAATTGAGGCATCTCTAGTTTTGTCAAATGTCATCAATGGTAAAAACTTTTTGATCCTAGTTCTAACAACAAAATGTCAAAACTAAAGGTGTGCTCTAACTACCTCACATGTAAATAAAGGGTTGACAACTTTGAAATAACATTGAGACAAATTATTTTTCAAGCTGAAATTTTTATCATCTTTGTTTTTTACAAATTAGCAAAAGAACATGGTTAATGCAATTTTGAACCAAGTAGATTCCATGTGCTCACATAGACTCAAAATATTTACCACAACTTGGACATATAAAAAAAACACTACTTTACATACAATATGTTATGTACTTCACCACATGAAAGTGATTTCATAAACATAACAATGGAAGCAAAAGTGTTACACACAACATTATGCGCCTTCAAGTATGTTCATTGTTGTGAGCACATTGAAGGGCTTTGGTAGTGTATGCTATATCGAAATGGACATTAGAATAATTGTTTTTGAAAGAGATTAAATGCAATCGAAAACTATATGATAATTGTATTGAATATTTTATGGTTTGGATTCAAATATGTGTTGTAGTTTATATGTGTAATGCATAAAAAAATTTGTGCAATTAAAAATTGTTACATAGTATTTTTGGACTTTTAAATTTGCATATTTGTTGTATAACATATCACAAATATGTTCATGTGGACTTTGCTTTCAATGAAAATGCATATATATATTTTAAATCAATCACATGAGTTGATGAAACATGTTAGATATGACATCCAAAAATCAATATTTCATAAACTTTTTCTTTCTTTCATAAGCAAACTCTGAAGTGAAATACCTTGAAAAATCCGTGATGAACATAAAAACCAATAATTAGAAGACACTTCTTTGGAACAATATGTTTGTATTATCAATATGATTTTCTTTTAGATTTAATGATCTCATTCAATAAATCTAAAGCATGAAAAACATTTAACAATTTCCACATTCGAATATAATTACAATTGGATAAATAAATAAAGTAAAAAAATTGTATGCATTGATATAACCAATTTGTAAACCCATAAAAAAAAATAATAATAATAAACTATATATCAAGGCAGTTGAATCATTTAAGAAGTTATGTTATTCTAAAAATGAATATAGAACTACGTCTTTGAATCATTGGCGGGCCAACAAAGCTTTTGCATATATTGTTTATTCGTGAAGTTGAATTTTACATGTGCCAAAAATGGTACATTGCATTCTAATGCCCCAAAGTAAATGGATCCAAATTTTAAATCAATTAAATAACCAATAAAAGGAAGGTTAGTTACCAAAGGTGGGTAAGCTTTAACCTAATCCAAAAGGTAATAAAAAAATATTGATGGCAAATGAAATATGGTGACAAGATTTGATATTTAATTGAACATGAAAGGATTAAAGTTCAATGAAGACCAATATATTTTTTATCATGTTTTGGATGTTGCATTATTGGCACATTTCATCTAATGTCATCAAAACAAGTGACAAAGGAATTTTTAGAAAGGATATGAATTAAATGGTTTTAAATTATATAGCTTTAAAAATAAGTTAGGGCTATGTGGAAATTTTAAGATTGTAATGTATTGGCAACAATGATGTTGCAATTTATAGTTTTTGAATATGACTTCAATGCCCAAAGGTACAAGTCAACAACCAAAACCAAGTTTGTGGTGGCAATTGGGCAACACCAATGAATAAGTGTAAAAAGTTGTTATTCAAGCAAAATTATAATGTGAAAATATGATAAAAGAATGAAAACAACCTATAAACATGAAAGGAATGTGGCTCTAAAGGGGTTGAACCCTAATCCAATTTTGGTTTTTCGCTTATTGGAATGGCAAGAGGATATGCACAATCAAAGCAACATTAGTACCTAAATTTAAAACATATAATTTTGCTTGCATTATTTTCCAAATTTTTGTTGTTGCATCCCAAATACTAGTGTATTCTTCTTACAAAAGATCATTTGTAAATGCCAAAAACCCATTCCATCAAACCTTTATGCACCTACAAATGCTAAAATAAAACCATCAAACAGAATCTTACAAACGTACCATGAAATTCCACTAAACACAAAAAAACGAAGGCTGATGTAGAAAAAAATCATCTACACACCAAAATGCACTTTTCAATGGGTATCAAAACCCATGGCTTATGTCATCTTCGTTTCCTTGAAATGAAATTTGTGACTTTTTTGTTTTCCTTCTTGCCAAAAAATCCTCTTTTCCTTCTCACTACCAAAAACCATCATAACTATCATCTCCACAAACTTCTAAAAACTAGCAATTTATGCATGACAATGGCATTAGAAGTCAACCTTCCCCACAACTTATTTGTAGGATTTCTAGACTACAATGGATGCAAGGCAACATGGCTATTGGTCTTCATAGTAATCATGAAGAGAAAGGCTTGTTGGTCAAGCAATGGATCCAACAAAGGATCAATTGCAAGTTAAATTATTTTATTTTATTTTGGATGACAAGAATGTACCTTTAAAAAATCAAGGTGACTTGGAAATGTTGTTTCTACATCAAATGCCATCCAATACAAGGATATATGATCCCAATAGTAATCATAAGCTTCTGGGCAAAAAAATGTTTATTGAGCTTTTTAATCAAACCCCTTGTGACATTTGTGCATTGTTATTTTCATAACCACATTGCACATTCCCAATCAATTGCCTCTATTCACCATAGACACCTCTCTACTTGCAACATCTATCTTTTGCAACATATATATTCAGGTGTGAAACTTGAAGGCCAAGTACTTTGTTTGAATCTTTGGGTGCAACCAACACACCATATGCAAAGTATCACAAATATGATTCACCAAGTTGTTGAAGGTTTAAAAGTGGGGGTCATCATACCTTTTAACAAGGGTGGTATACATGTTATACAAATCCCCCACATTGAGTTTGATGGAGGCCACAAAATCATAAACAAAAATGTTGTTCCCCTTCGTGCTACCTCCAATATCAACAAGACATGTGTTAATCCCAAATCAATGTCATAATCACAAAGTAGTTCATAATTTGTTTTTGCAAGGGCATTCCCTATAACATATTCGTCCATCTACACAACAAGTGACTTGTACTCACACAAGACACGCTTGGAAGGTGCAAGCATAAAACTCATCAAGTTTTAACATTCCAAAAAAATTTCAAACCTTCAATTTCCATAATTTTCACCACCTTGTTATGTTCAAGGTGCCTTTTCAGAGAGTGGGCAAAATGCATATACATAGAGGCAAACAAGACCTCAATCCTTGCAACAAGTGGTAGGCAAAACAAGGTTGCACAACCATGTTACACGTATGGGCCATGAAGTGGATGCTCATTAAAAATGGTGCATGTTTATTCATCAATTGACTATCACACCAATTTTCAAGCCTTAAAAATCAGTTAAACCATCCACACCAAAATAGACTAGCTTTGACATCAAATCACCATTGGATAGTCTTGAAAAGTTGTCAAAGAATCCAACATAGTGGCCAAGATATCAAATACACCACCTTTAGTGATCATTTAAAAATTCATGTATATGGGCACCCTCATCCAATTTTCAACCGCATAACAATGAATTGACATCCAACTTTGGTTATCAAAAGTAATTTCATTACAACTCAATGAAACTTTTGAACAACATGTCACATTCCAACCAAGACAACATTATGCATGCAATTTTCCATTTCTCATCCATTGGAATCACTCCAACTTGCTTCTTGGGTGTTTTCTAAACCTTCAAAAATGCATACAATTCTTACATGTTTTCAAAGTTAGTCATTGGTCTCCCATGTTTCAAAATATGAAAAAAAATGGCAAACTACATATACTTCTTGATCTTGACAACCCTTTATGTATTAGCCATTTGCTCAAAAGAAAATTAGGCCTTGTAATTCCACATATTCTTTCGGTCTTAACATGTTGGGCATTGGAACCCATGTAAAATTCATCCACTTTCTACCTAAAGTAGATTGGGTACAATTTCCCTCTCCCATTATGCTTGTTGAGCCCATCCAATTTGGGCACTAATGGCTTCTTCCAACTATATGTCCATGGACTTGACAATCCCAAATCCACCGAAGGGGAGGGTTGTTGGGTATGAAAACAAAAGAATAAATACAATAAAATCCCTTGCCTTGGGACTACCTTCCATTAAACAATCTTACTCTCTAGAACAAGAAAAAAAAATTGAAATTAAAATGAACAACCCAAAACACTAATGATGTGGCAGGAAGGTAACTACCTTCAACCTACCTCCCATTTCAACTCAAGTGTATGTTATTTCAGGAAGGACAATATGCCTTCACCACTTGAAATTGTTGCCTTTTACTACAACTATTTTCCAATGGTTATTTCCTAAACAAATGAATGGAAAACAAAAAAAGTAGAAAGCTACAATATTCTCCATTAAACAAAATTGATATTTTTACTTCCAAGAAGTCAAGGCAAAAACAAAACAAAAAGACAAAAAAAAATCACAACTTCTAACAACTATAATATCTTTTTCATTTTTGATCACTTTAATACAACATTTTTTTTGACAAAATTTTCTACAACTACCAAGAATATTGCAATAGAATGAAGAATCAACAAGGTTCCCCACCATCCATCAACCTCAAAGGCACCTCATCCTCTCTTACAAAATAGGCTTTTATTCAAATCTCCTTCACAAAGCCCTCATTGGTAGCAAATTAGTCACTGATCACCATCCTATATTCAAGGACTAACTAATCCAAGTAGCTTCATCCCCTAATATATAGAAGATTGTAATCCCAAGACTACCACCAATACCTAAACAATTAGTAGGATGCATACTAGGCTAGTTATACTAAGAAATTATCCCACTTATAACACATTAACATAACCTATAGATTTTACAATATTTGCATGGTACATCTTGTTGTTTTTTGTTAAGCCAAGCTCAACACATGGGAGTTTCATTTCCCATGTGTCTTACAAGAATTTTCACGTCCTATCCAACCTTCCTCTTTTTCTTCTTGGTTGAAACCTAAATAAGGTTTTAAAATGTGAGGTCATTCATGTATACATTAATTGCATCCAAAGGCTTAAAAAAAAAGAGGCATTTGTACTTGAACTTGGCCTAGCTCCAAAAGGAACAAAAGAAAGGTGTTGATTATGTTGGTTCCCAGATGTTGAACCTAATGTCCCAATACCAAAGCTAAAGACAAAGAAGTGGAATTTGAAGTTTGTAGATTTTTTCAAAGGAGCCATTGTTAACACATAAGTGCCAAAAAATGAATGTATACAATAATTTGAATCCAAGCAAGCAACAACTTTGTGGACAACTACAAACAAACAAACATGTTCACAATTTTGAATAAGGAAGCCAATAGTCTTGAAAGAGGTTAAGAATGCATAAAATGATTGTCTTTCATTACACACACAAACAAAATGAAACAAACCCCTAAGACTATTTACATAACTTTTCAATATTTCTTTCTCACTAAACATAATAGAATGGACACAAATGAAGTTCCAAGATAAACCCAGATGCATGTTATTTCAATCTCTCTCTATCTCACTCACTCATAAAATAAAATAAATTGGACAAAAAATGTAGTTTCAAGATATAATTAGAAGCATGGAATTTCAATCTCTTTCTCTCTCATTAAACACAATAAAATGGATACAAATGTAGTTCCAAGATAGACCCATATCCATAAAATTTCAATTTTTCTCCCTTTCACTAAACATAATATATAGTTTTGACAAAAATATAATTCCAAGACAAACCCATATGCGTGGAATTTCGATCTCTTTTCTTTTTCACCAGACATAATAGATTGGAAGATATATGGTAGAAAGAGGATGGTTTGAAAGAGGTGAGAAAGTAGATTCACAAAAGACAAAAACTTTAAACTTTGACATTTCCATAATTAAAAAAAAGCCTTACCTATAAAACATGCCAAGTGCCAAACATTAATTGAAATAATTTGATGCACCTAAACAATAATTAAAAGAAACACACACCATGATTTAGGACTCCAATGCAACTTTTGTACATGAATAATGCATGTTATATGATGTTGCAAATATGGGAAACTCCCAAGCACAATCTCCAAATTTTTTTAAAGCACCTATAAATTATTACAAAAAAATGCATTAGACAAACCTAAAAGGAGTCATGAAAAAATCAAAAGATATTTGGGACTTGAAGCTTACAACCTCCATGCAAAAATCGACATGTAGGAATACAATCAAAAGAAGATTTGAGATACTTACATTTAACAAGCTTGACCATTAACTAGAAACCTTTCAAAGTTGTCACCATCACCATTGATAAACTTTCAACCTATAAAACACCCACCCTAAACTTTAAACAATCATCATTGTACAATATAGAATATTTTAAGCATTCAAGGAAATAATCTCCAATGCTTTCAACAAACACTACACAAAAAATTGTTGGTCTTCCCATATTTGCAACAATTTGCAATCTATGCGCACAAAAGAGGATCACTTTTCCCCCCCTTTATAACATAATGAAAATCAATGTGTGTACTTATTGTGCAACAAAGGTTGAATGCAAGGTAAAGAGGTTGCAATGGGGTTTGAATGCAAGGTGAGCAAGGAGAGAAAACACTCGTAAGTGTAGTGAGGGAAAGAGCACAATGGGAGAGAAACAATCAAAACAATGAAAATGAATGCACACACAAATGCATGACTAACATGATAGCTTTGGAAAGACATGAGTAGGAAGGAAACCTAACTTTGTTTAGCATGTATTCACATCTAGTTATTGATTCAAGTGGCAATCGATTTGGACCACCCATTGTGAGACCCATAATCCCATGATAAAAAATTGCTCATTTTTGGCAATGAAAAAATAAATTCCTTTATGGCTTTTCACTATCCTTCATGGAATTTTGCATTCATGCAAAATTTCACTGACCAAAAAGACATTGATCAAAACTAGACAATCAATATTTAGTAAGCCACAACAATGAAATCTTTTTAATAATGTCTTTAAATTGACCCAATCTTTTTTGCCAACAAGTTGTAGAAATAGGAATAAACAAATGCAAGTTGGGGGTGATAGGATATCATGATTTATTTTCAAATATAGTTTTAAAAAGGTTGTCAATGTTAGTTCATGAACCAATAATCTCAACAAGGAATTGTTATTACTTTGAATCAGAAAATTAAACACAAAGGATGAAATTATGCATGCCCAACTCCTCAGTTAAATAATTGTGAACAATGGTAATTATAACATGATATGTGGTAATGGCCACTTAAAGGTATGGGAATAGAAGTTTGCAACATGCCAAACCTCTTATGGATTAACTTGTATTTCTTTAAATGTCCAAAATTTGGGAAAAAAACAATGAATCAAAAGATGTGAGAAACATACGTTCAATGAACATCAACATAAAAATTACATGTGCATTATGTAAAACAATTATTCAAATCCCAATTTTGGACATTTTAAGGCTTAAGGAACAAATCTACATGTGTAACATCTATGAACAACTATTTATTTCCCATTGACAAATAATGTAACTAAAAAAACCCGTTCATGCCAATCAATACTCAAATATTGTCCAAGGGATGCCAATATGTCAAAGGGAATAAAATTGACAAGAAACTATAATGCAAACCACTTATTGTGTTTGCAAAGTTGCATTTATAGGCCTATCATTGTGTGATGTAAATTGTGAATGTCCACTATTGGCAATAGATGGAATATAAACAAAGGGGACAAATAATTGTGTATTTACAAGTTTTTAAATGACCTAAAACAAACAAAGGTCCACCTAAAGGGCCATCTTGACAAGTACTCATGGCCAATAAATGATGACATCTCCATTATAATTACATTTGATGTAATACAAACTATCATTTTAAATTCAAAAATAGAAAAAAGAAATGAATATTTAATGTCACTTCCACAAACATATTATTTGTGAAACAAAATGCCTCTTGACACAAAACTTAATGCATTCATCACATTGATTTACAAAAGTACCTCATCAAAATGGAGTTCAAGAGTGCATCAAAAGCAATGGACAACAGCTCTCAAATCCCTTGTGGTGACAACTTCAAATTGGTGTAGGATAATGAATTGAAAATTAAAATCATGAAATTGAAAGTGCAAGGTGTAAGCAATGAGGTAGTATGAAAACCTCATTTATGGAATAGACAAACCTTAACTAAACAAAGTTGGATAACTCCAAAAACAAAAACAAAATTGAAATTATATTATACCATGCAAACAATTATATTGTATATAAATAACCTTTGATATAATGATGGGGTAAATAACTTAAATTGACTATATGAAAATTCAATCTAAGAGTCAAATTCAAAATCATCCACAAACATTATGGAGAATGTTGAAAGATCATGATGGTGTAGGAAAGGTATTTAGTGCCACAAAACATTCCACTTGTTTTTAAGTAGAACATGGACACACCATTAAAATAAAAACAAACTATGGCAATCAATGTACCATAGAGGTTGGAAAAATGAACCAGTGTGCAATGTGCAATGTGCATTCATGTGTGACTTCATGTGGGACAAAACTAGGGAAGCAAAAGGTTCCTTTGAGTTGTGAGTAGGAGTGGCAATGGTGAGTGTGCCACACAAGAAATTGTTGTGTTGTTGTTCAAAGCCCTAGCTTTTCAAGGAAATAAAATTAGGTGTTTTCCAAGCCTATTAATAGGGGCTCAAATTTTTATTGAAAATGGTCCACCCTAGGTTGCAAACACCTCATGGTTAAATCCCAAGTCATTTTTTGGTGATTCTTAGCCATTAAAAAATGTTGAAATTAATGGGAAATGTTATTAAGGAAAAAAAAATGTTGTGGCAACTTGGGTTTATAACAAGTTTGTTAGAGGGTAGTTTACTAAACTAGTAGTTATTGTAGAAACCCTCATGGTAACTCTTTTGTTATTAGTGATAGGAAGACTTATCGCCTTCTATTTATTAGGAGGTGAAACCACTATTGTAGCTAGGTTCTAAAAGGAATTAATTGTTAGATAGTTGCCACTAACTTAGCGAGACTAATGATGTGACTTGAAAAATCACCACATTTGTAAAAGAACATGAGGAGACTCAAGGGCTTATGGGTGGTGAGGAAGCTTTTTGGCTTCCCATATTATTAAGAAAGTTTCTAAAGGCAATTTTGGAGAAGTAGAGAAAAAAGTTTGTGTTGTATTTGGAGTTGGAGAAATACATGTTTAGTGTGGATTGTTAGTGTGAGAAACATAGTGGCAATGGAGTGTTTTCCCTCATGTTTCTTTATTGAAATTTAGAACTAACTTGTTTACATTTGATCTAGAAATTGCACAAGGGAATTTGACAAGGGCAAAGTTTGAGTACCTCTTTATGGACATGTCTAATGGAGGATAGGTGGTAGAAATCCAAAAAATAATAGACCCTCACTAGGTTCATAATTTTTGTTATTTTTTCAATTTATCTTTTACATGCTAGAAATCCAAAACATGTGGTATTTTCTTGCAATTGTCAATTTTGTTTTATACTTAAAACCCCATCATATTTGTCATTATTTCATTGTATTTCTTACTGAGCAACTACTAGTCAAGGCTTAAGTTGTAATGGTCATTGAGTATGTAATATTAACAAAGTTGATTGCATCCAATAACACAAAATCATGTGTTTCATATACGTTTTGGCCATTGTGAAGTGTCATTTAATCTAATAAATTGGAAAAATTGTTGAAAAATGTTTATTTACATTACAAAATATGACTAATCAATATTTATTGAAAATTTTATTACTAATGTTATTCAAGTCTTAATTTGACATGTCAACTAAAATTAAAATCTTACTATAATCCGCATTAAGTTGGTTCCAAATTTTAAGGAAATAGGTTGTATTTTTTTAATATAGTGGACTTTTTTTAATAGTTGTGTAACTCTTGTACCAACATAATATTAGATTTTGAATAATATGTAATGTATGGATTAATTGAACAAATTCCAAAATATTGAACTAAAATTGTTTATGATTTTGAAAAGTTGGGCTCAAAACTTCATTACATGTTACATAAAATTTCCATGGTAAAACAAGATTAAGAAGAAGAATGTGGTATTGAAACCTTTATATTATTCATATTACAAGGTTTCATAATCCCCCATTAGAAACTATTGAAACTTATTTTTAGTTTTCCCATGTTTGCCACGACACCAAAATGGGGCAATACAAGACACCAACAAAACAAATGCATCACCAAATTTGAAAGATCTTGTGCTAATAGGTAATAATATACGAACGCAAGTCTAGAATTGAAGTTGTATGTTTCTTTGCACAACTATGTGAATGTAGGAATGCATGTACCACTTTAAAAGATTTAGATTCAAAATCAATTCAAGGAAGAAGGAATGAGGTTGGGGTTAGAATGGAAAAACATGTTATCTCATGCTTGTAGTTGTGATAACACTAAGATGAATGTTCATATTGAAACCTTTTCAAGCAATGGTTGAATTATAGCTTGGGTAAGGCATGTACTATAGTTATGATTGGGGGTTTTTTAAATGAAAGTATGTTGAAGGTCTATACTTAGGCATTTGAGTTTTAGAGGAATTCTAATGTAAAAACAAAGTTGGGGGAACATTTGAAATGCAACTTAAATGGGGCTTGGTGGAGAAATGAAATTCGATTGAAACAACCACATAACACAAGGAAGCAATCTACAAAAGGTGGTAGGGGAATATCAATGCAATTTGACAATGGAAAAGATGGCTAAAACCAAGAATTCCCATGCAACTTGGTTTCAAAAACAAAGGAGCTCTTTATATTATTGAAAGAACCATAATAAACAAGTTTTTTAGTGGAGCGAAAAGCTTTGGTAACAACCCATATATAAATAACCTAACAAATATGCAAATTTCACATTCAAACATTAATTATGTTACATTTTTCCATATTGACGTCATCTATTGAAGCCTTGATGCAGGTCATGAATGATTCTAAAAGACATCCTAAAACAAAACCATAATGTTATTGTTATAACCCTAACTTGGGTGTGGACTAATTCCAATATGGACAACAAAATGGCCTTCCTAGGATGAAATGATAAGGCTCCTTTTGGGATTAGGCTACGAAAGGGGTTGAGATGTGAAGTAAAGGTCAAAGATTGAAACATAATCTCACATGAAGTGAAATTTGGAAGTGTATGGGAGTCAAAGGGAAGCACTTCCAAGACTTTTAACTTTAACTCCTACTTTGGGAGTTAGAAGTTAAGTAATATGTTTCATATATTTTGGAAAAAGGTTCGGAGGACCAAACCTTGTCCAAATTAGACATTTTTCCAATTGTTTGGGATGTATCAAATGAAGGATTTTTTTCCCCCACCTTATTATGATGGTTTAATAATGTGCATATTAGAACCATCATAAATGTAATTACAATTTTTTTTTCATTTATTTTGATGCCATGTATTTATTTAAATTATTGGTTTTAATACTTGATCAAGAACAAGGATTCTTGGAATGTATTTCTATATAAAGTTGGAACAAATTGGGCCATGATATCTACAACCATAGTGTACAAATGAAAACAACATTGTCAAAAACATTATTGTAGATTTATATTGGTTTACATCATTTGTAAACAAAAAACACACATATGTGACCTAGTCTTGTTGAATTGTGATATCACAAGTCCATAATATATTTTCCTTTCAAATATAGAGCCGATATATGAAGGGGAAACACAAATAAGTAATCTAAAGTTGGTGATTTGTTAAACATAGACGTCCATTTCACAAAAACAATTTAGGTGCATTATATGGACCCATTGCAAGATTGTGATGTCTTCAATTGAATCAAACAAGTATTACACAAGGAATGATCACATGAGTTGACAAACTACTCAAGACTCACCAACAAAGATTCCTTAATGAACAAAATATAGTTTCATTTTATTTATTTCTTTCACAAACGATTATCATAAAATATTATTTAAAAATGTATTAAAAATATCAAGCACAAAAGTCTTCTGACATCTAAAGGTGTTGTTTTAATTCATATATGGCGGTGCACAAAATGAACATCTTGAAACACACAAGGCACTTCTAATGCATAGACTTCTCAACACAAAGGTGTCCATTTTGCAAGGCAATGAAGTAACACCAACCTACAACCAACACATCAATATCTTGAGGGATGCATAAAGCCATTTTTGACACCAATCAATGAAAGGTATCCCATGTTCATGTCACAATTTCCATTTTATGTGAAACATATGTAAAGCAATTTATTGGTACTATTAATTGAATTGAATGTATTAATGTTATTAATTTAACTAATTGAAAATATTAGTTCAGCTACTAACCTATTATTTCAATCTACTAACAAATAATACCTAAAATATTTACTACATATGGTATGTTTTATATATTTTTCTAAATTTGAAGTTTTAAATTAATCATAAATTGGCTTTTAGAATAAAATAACCATGTTGTAGACTTAATTAAATTATAAATGTCATCAAAAAATTCATACATAACACCTTATATTTTTACTCGTGTATTTTCAAAATTACCCCCATGCCCTTTTAGGCATTTAAGGTTTTCAAAAAAATTGGGAGTTGTGACACATTTTATTGAAAAGTTTGTAGTTGAAACATCTTGGCAAGCCTTTGGGGGCACATCAATTATCTTGAGTGAAATATGAATGAAGGATTCTTGAATTAGGTTTTGGAAGAATAGTTGTAACTAAATTTAAAAGGTTACAACTAATGTGGTTAGTAATGATGCATATGGAAATGGTTGACTCAACACATATTATGTTTAAAGTGCACACCATGAGGTTATGATAACATGTGGAATTGGAGGGCAATTGTAGACAATGCATGTGAAAAGCCAAGCCTTTTTAGTTCATCTTTTTGTCCTTCATAGGATCCTTACTTGCAATTTCCATGTGGATGTTTTCAACTTCATAATTAAATTGATTATAAAGTCCCTTGGAACCTAATTTAAAATAATCACAAAAATATGCTTCCTCATGAAATTACTAAATTCTATAATAGAAGCATGTCTCATAATCCCATAGTAAGGGTGTGTTTCATTCATAGATTTTATTTTTCAATTTTGTGAGGTTAGTGGACCATCCACTAGAGGGCTTAACCAGATTTGGCTATAGGTCAAACAAAAAAAGTAGAAATACATTGGAACCACATTATATTTTGGTGAGATGTTAAAAGCCATAGTCTAAATTTGGTGACTTCAATGGGTTGTTTTTTCCAAAAAAACCTATGCACCTAATTTGAAACCTTCTTTTTTTGTTGCCAAGTGACAAAAATTCATCACAAATAATCCATCATCCCATTACATTGGCACATTTAAAAAATTAGCTTAAATGTTAAATACACAACATTTAATATAGTCAAAATAATGTTATTTAGAGATGATGAATAATCTATATTAATATATTTGGAAATAATCCTTGGACAATTGATTATGTGAAATAAAATTTCAATAGTCAAATATGGTAAGATGAAAACCACTAAAAGAAAAAAGGTCTTGCAAGTATGATGTCAATTTTCAACCGTAATTTTAATTGCAACGCACATTTGAAATAAAAAAATATTATTTTGAAATATGGACGAAAATAAAGTGTTAATGGCAACAAGTTGACAATGACACAATAGTGAATGACCCTTGCAACAATAAATCGTTTTTCTCAATTGTGGAACAATAATGTTAATGACAAAAAAAATAAAATTGAACAATTATAAATGATAGCCATGTGGCACCCACATTACCATTTTAGTAAAAATACATCTTCAATTACAAAGAGGTAATGGAGCAAGATTGGACAATGTGGATTCCAATTAGACAAGTTAATCAACAAGTTTTTCATTGACCTACATGTGAAAAATTCAACTATAATGTTCCAATTCTTTGAAATAAACACAACTACTAATTTGATGACATGTGGTGTGTTCACATTGTTTCAATTTGAGATTATTATATTCAATTATGTAGATGCACATGGTGCATGTGGCACAACACATAACATTTAGTAATCCACCAAAACATGTCATGTGTACAATTATATACATGAAATTTTCAATTTCAAAACCTCCACAAGTCTTTTATTGACACATGATGCTTCATGATTGGTTTGTATATATCTTATTTGCACACATTGTGTGTGCACATTTGGCATTTACACACAAAGTTGAAATATGATAAAAACATTTATTGAAATGGTGTGAAAGGTCATCAATGATCAATCAAAATGAAGTTGACATGTTGTTGAAATATTGAAACAGTCCTCACAAAATCAAATGGGAATGGTTCAAATTAATGAGAACATGTTTGATTTACAAGTTTGAGTTACATGTCAAGTTTTACAAGAAATTCAATTGAAACAAAGTTGGCAAAAAAAGAAATGTTAATCTCAAAATAATACAAGCATAATTTATAATGCATCAATGTTAAAATATGTTTTGTACATAAGATTGTTCAATTCCTAGTGATAATTTTGCTAGCAATTGTACCTATCAATAGTTAGACTTCGTTTGCAAGGCTAATAAAATAACGTTTCCATAATGTGGTACTACACTTGTTACAATATCCACTAGGTATTCCTAAGGTGGATAATTTTCATGGTTCACCACAAACAAAACAATGTCCTTGGATCTATTACTTCAACAACCACCACCGAATAAAATCTTTCTTGGATCAAAGCATTACGACATGCATTAATTTGAAAAAGTCTATATATGTTCCCTTGTGCCACCATTTTATGTGTTGTCATTGAGATCCAACAAGGTCCCAAGTTGTCATCTCTATTATACCACAACCCAACAAATTCCACACAAGCAACAATTGAAATGCATTTTTCAGAAAATACTCATTTTGTTTCAAAATTTGAAATAATGCCAAAAAGTTTCATGATATTAATAATATAAACCATGCATTAATGGTAGTATATTCTCAAATGAAACCATTTTTGCTTCAATAAGGTGTACAAAATATTTGACCAACAAAAGTAAAAAGACTTTCAAGATGGACATGTTAAATATTTTTGCCCAAGATATGGCTTCCACATTAGTTAACCATTTGTATCCAATAACTTTTTAACTCATTGCTCATCCAAAATTTTGTGCACATAATGATTGAGTTTGTTACTAAGATGTTATCAACTCATGGAAAAGAAGGGACAAATGACATAACCAAAAAATAATACTCAACACTTTTAAAAGGAGAAAAAATAGATTAAAAAAAATAAAATGGTGCACTTGTGAAGTGTGCATCAAATGTGTTCAAGTTGGGTGCACTCATTTCTCTTGTTATGTCCTACGATCACTTGTGTGGATGTTGAACAACTTAGATGGTATAGAAAGAAGAAATTTGGTCCTCTAGGATGCACAATTTTGATAGATCACTCCTAAAGTAAACCTTTAGGAACTATGCATTCACAATTAAAATGGTTAAAATTGCCACAATCAATCACTAACCCTAGTTGATTAATGTGCCAAGATAACTTTAAAATATTAAAAGGGTGTGATGATTGGTTATCAATAGAACAATTGGAAGTCAATGACCTAGTTGTTCTTCTCGGTAATGGCATTTATGTTACTTGGAAATTGATTTCTTTGACAAGAACAACACTTGCAACATCTTATATTAACAAAGTTTCTTGCATACTAATGCATATCCACATTAAAGTATTGCCCTCAAAACTTCATGTATGTTGGCTTTCCAACTGAAGAAATGATTATGATAAGACCATGGAATTAGTTGGCATCAACTTTCCATGGAGGGTAGACATGCATCAATCTTTTGCAAATTATTGGTTGTAGGTCCCAATTAACCAAAACCATGGTCAATGTGCTAGTTAACTAAAATATTCAACTTTACTTTTGAATGGCATTGGTGCATTTCCAAGTTACCATACAAGATAACTTGGAAATTCCAATAGCATTTGAGTTCACATTTTGACCAATAAGATATTTTTTTCAATGGAGTGTTTTGTGAAAAGTCATGCCTTTCAAAGCCTAAATTAGATTATCCCATTTGGGCCAATGGCACAAGGTTACACTAGTTCATATTAAAATAATGAATGTAATGCACTTGACAAGGTTTTAAACCAAGAAAACCCCTCCCTCCCCCCCCCACTAAACAAGGTAAACCCATGGTGTTTAACCCATTGAACTTGGACTAGATTTTTTTTAAATGACTTAATTGAGGTTAAGAAGAGTCCAAACAATGATCCAATGGTTGTATCCAAACCATCACCATGATGACACCATGTGATATTGTAGAAAGCAAGGTTAGATTCATCATTGTAAAAATGATTTTTTTTCCTCAAAAAATAATTTATTTTTCATTCATTCAAACTTTGAATTTTCTTGAAATTTTTCATACATGTTGATAGTTGGATATACATACAAAAATATTGGATGTAGGTGGCAAATGGTGGCATTGAATGCATGGCCAAATGTTGTACATCAATTGTTTTAATCTAGGGACATTCCATCGATGCCTCATTAAACACATATAGGCAATCAATTTTAGTTGTAAGAAATACAAAAGGTGTAAAGTGGATTGCGTGGAGAGGGTGGTTGTTTATTCAAATGTCTATATTTTGTGTGCATAAATGTTTTCATTGGAGTGGTGAAATAATCAACATTTTGTTCACTTCCACATGGGCATTTTTTGAAATTTTCATTTGATGATTTTTTTTGAATTATTTAATGCTTAAACTAACTATAGGTTGGGATATTTAGTTGGTGAAACCTAGATTCTCCTTGACTAGCATGAGACATAAGAAAAAAAACAAACAAGCAATTAATCATGCTTATCATAATGAAAACGTTAATGTATCAAAGATGATCAATATAGACTTTGCATGTTTGAACACAATATTTTTTCTTAAATCTCTTGTATATATCAAAAAAAATCTATTTCTATAAAAATTATGTGTTTTTCAACTTCTCCATTTCAAAATTATATGCAAAACCTAGAATATTGAATTCAAACAAGGAGTAGGAAAAATGTGATAAATAAAATATATTATCGTAAATAGCTTTTAGCCTGAATTGAATATTCAAATTAAATGCAAAGACATTTTTTCAGTATGATTTTTTTGCATTGACATATGTTCCTTTATTAATTAACAATTTTTTGAACAATGTTAACATATCCACATGAGGCCTAATTAAACAACACACGTTCATATGTCAATAACATAACATGTGGAAATAACTTTGATATAAAAAAAATTCAGCCAAAAGATAATAATGAAACCATACAATGTGTACTAAATAATTGATCCAATTTATTTAATTTGAAATGAATTAAGTTCAAATTGAATTGAATTGGTTAAATTTCAATTCAACTCAATAATGAATTGAAATTGAATAAAAAATGAGATGCAAATTGGTGGAGAATATATTGAAAATTTGCTTGTGAAAATGATGTTGAAAAAAAGAAAATTAAAAAAAAAACATAGATATGAAAAGGGGGGGGTTTCTTTTTTCCTTTGTTCTCACCATGTTCTCTTCAAGTTCCCAATATGTTCTCTAGGTTCTCAATGTGTTCCCCAAGAGTGTTCCCAATAGCACCTGGCTTTAATCCCATATGTTTTGCCCAACGTCCTCCCCTTCTCACCTATACGGGTGGGCCAAAGGGGGAGGCACTCTATCTTTCCATACAATCTTCAATTTTTGGGGAGCCTCCATGGGTTCAACTTTTTTTTGCAATGGGCCAATCAAAATGGCTCATTGCAAAAAAATAAAACAAAATGTTGGACTTGTGATAATGCTGGATTTGGTGATCTGAAACTTTTTCCTTTAATTAATTATCTTGAGTGACCTAACACATAAACATGTTATATGGTTTGGTTGGTTTGAGAGAGCTTTAAAGCACCAATGGAAATGGTAAAAAGAGATTATTATTTTTAATGTTCAGCATAATAAGGTTGTATGTAGTAGGCAAGATTTTTTTTATTTTTATTTTTTTTCAAGCCAATGGGATTGTTGGATTTGGTCATCTGCATTTGCTTTCTTAGTTATCTTGGGATTGTTGGATTTGGTCATCTGAATTTGCTTTCTTAGTTAGCTTGAGTGAAGTAACAATACAATGTGTAACAAACTATTTGCAAATAAGGTTCTTGTACATTACTTGTGCACTTTAATTTTAATTCTTTTCAAGTCTTTTGGAAAGTCATTGTACATAAAAAAAACCCTTTAGACACCATGGAAACTCACAAGAATCATCAATTGTACACTACAAAGTTCCAAAGCCATGGATTACCCCACAAAAAAAAAAAAACAACAACAAAAATTCTCTCATTAACATAGCACTACTTATCATCACAAAATAAAACATTCTTTCAATGAATTTATTTTTGTAATTCAGACGCTTCCCTATTGTAAACACTTCTTTGTTGCTTTCATTAAACCAAAAAAAAAAAAAAAAAAAAAGCAAAAAAAAAAAAAACAAAAACACACCTCATACAACATAAACACCCCCCCCCCCCCCCAACCAACCTAGGTAATGCTTTACCATTCTCCTCTTCTACCTACTTAATCCCTTTAGTGGGTATTTCTCTTTGTTGGGCTTTTTCCTTCACAAAAGTCCCAATTGTGTGTCCCTACCACCACCTAAATTTTAGTCTAAGAATAGAACGGTTCCAAAATGAGTCCACATGGCACGATTGCATGACCCCTTCTTGGCAACCTATATTCCTATTTTTGTGAGATTAGGCAAGTATTTTATTATAAAAATAGAAACAAATCTCCTCTCTACATTTGTCACATTCCTAACTACACCCATACAAGTAACCCTAATTCTTAGACTACCACAATATGGTAGTAAGCTAATGTAATAATACCTCTAATTTTGACACTAAATTTTGCACCTAATAATAATAACAACAACCCAAAAGCCCTCCCCCACATTTGTCACATTCCTAACTACACCCATACAAGTAACCCTAATTCTTAGACTAGCACAATATGGTAGTATGCTAATGTAATAATACCTATAATTTTTGACACTAAATTTTGCACCTAATAATAATAACAACAACCCAAAAGCCCTCCCCCACATTTGTCACATTCCTAACTACACCCATAAAAGCAAACCCTAATTAATTCTTTAGAAACTACCACAATATGGTAGTATGCTAGTTGTTTACCCATGATTCTCAACACTAAATTTTGCACCCAATACTAATAACAACCGAAAAACCCTACCCCCCCCCCCCAAAAAAAAAAAACCCTTTTTTTCCTTTGGTGTGGGGGGGGGGAAAAAAAAAAAAAAAAAATGGGAAAAAAGGGGCCAAAA